>SXGQ01588737.1_pt1 | contig 55950 bp, 52 predicted proteins | sample 3178371 | NCBI WGS metagenome assembly SXGQ01 (sample SAMN11356859, study PRJNA531348) | freshwater metagenome | isolation source: freshwater sample F1-20 | place: China: Fuxian Lake, Yuxi | collected 2017-12-25
CCACCGTTCTTCCCATTCTTCCCATTCTTCCCACCGTTCTTCCCATTCTTCCCACCGTTCTTCCCATTCTTCCCATTCTTCCCACCGTTCTTCCCATTCTTCCCACCTTACTTCCCGTTCTTCCCATTCTTCCCACCGTTCTTCCCATTCTTCCCACCGTTCTTCCCATTCTTCCCATCGTTCGTAGGTTGTAAGTGTACTGCAAATTATTGTTATCAATGCGCTTGCGCCTGGAATCTTTGTTGTTGTTAAGTTAGTGAGCACATACTGAATGTGCTCATTAATAAAGATGTGCTATAATAAAGTTATAAAAGGAGATTATGCATGAATGTAATATTAGTTAAAAATAATAACAACTATGATATTATTGCAGAATATACACCAAGAAATCCAGAAAATTTACTTGTTTTAAATCAAGCATTTGAGTCAGGATTGCCAGTAATTGGAATGGCAGTAGTTGGAGATCCTAGCGTTGTAAGGCAACAGAAAATAACTGCTACTTATGGGTCTACCTGGGACGGTACTTCATTTTCTGGCGGTAAAGATAGCAAAGCATTAGAAGCAACAGAAGAACAACTTGACTCTTTTGATTTGTATGTATTTTTATCTAATAACGTTGTAGTTGGCAGAATAGGAATATTGCATGAAAATCCACAAGTAGAAATGTACAGAATGGCATTTCAGAGTGAAGTTATAATAGTAAAAGTTCCAGATCATCAAAATGTTTATGCTGGTGAAACATATAAATGGAACGGAACTGAATTTTTAGCGCCAGAATAATTTACTAACTGAAAGGTTATATATGGAAATTTATGATGAAAATCAAAATCCATGGTTTACAAAAGATAGATCAGAAACTGCTTCAAATAGAGTTGTAAATAAAACTTTGCCTAATGGAATTATTGTAGAAAATCCAGGTTTAGGACTAAGTGTTTATAGAAATACATTTTCTTTAGATGATTCAAAGAGATACATAGATATACTTGAATCAAATCTGACTAATGGGAAAAAATATTTTTGGTCAGAAGCCAAAGTTACAAATTCAGATCAACCAATTAAAAGAGCAAGAGACTGTGTTGATTTTAAATATAAACAAGAAAATCTAGGTCCAAGAGACGAAAGTAATGCTGAACTTTTAGATCTACATGAAGAAATTTATCAAAAACTTAAATTCTGTATTGATGATTATGCAAAATATTGGGGCATAAATGTTGTTTATTACGAAGCCTTTAATTTTGTTAAATATGAAGGACAAGGCAAACACTTTAATATACACGCAGATCATGGACCAGCATACAATTGTACTGTTTCTGCTGTAATCTACATTAACGATGATTACGAGGGTGGAGAAATACAGTTTCCAAGACTAGATGGATATACTCTTTCACCAAGAGTTGGAGATATTGCAGTCTTTCCATCAAATTACATTTATGAACATGCATCTTTGCCTATGAAAAGTGGAACTAAATATTGTGTAGTCATCATGACCGATATCAATGAATTAGGCCACAAAAATGGCTATTAATCTTGCCACCTTTAAGTCTTATAGGCCCTGGTTAAGTAAAGACAGTTATTCTGTTCCAAGTCCAACACAAGACGTTATTCCAGAATGGTATAAAGAGGCAGACAGATTTGCAAAAATGCCAAATGGAGATTATTATAAAGCACCAAAGACAGTTTGCCCATTTCCAAAAGAAGGAACTACTGATGACTATGGAAAAATTCCTACATGGAAAGCGTGTCCAGCAATTTTGGATGCTTTTATAACTGGATATGTTTTTAAAACTCCTTGCGATATTACATTTTTTAAAAATGATTTAGGAGTAATTAGCGTTAAGGTTAGTGATCCAAAATGTAAAGATTTTGTTACATTTAGGCCCCAAATGCCACAGTTTGAACATCCTAAAGGATATTACAAAGATCATTTTGCTTGGATGCCAGACTGGGGTTTAAAACTACCAGATGGATATAGTGCCTTATTTATGACACCAATGAATAGGTTTGACCTACCTTTTATTAATACAACAGGCATAGTGGATTCTGATAAGGTAGAAATATTAGGAAGTTTTCCTTTTTTTATTGTTAATGATTGGGAAGGTACTCTTCCTGCTGGAACTCCTTATTTACAAATATTACCTTTTAAAAGAGAAAACTGGAGTCACGAAGTTGAAATTTTAGACTCATCAACGGTATATGGTAAAATAATAGACAACGCCAATTTTTATAGAAAACCAGATGGTGGAGTATATAAAGATGAAGTTTGGACAAGAAGAGAATATCGATAGGAGTAAAAATGACAAGTTGGACAAGCAAAGAAAATCTTGGTAATGGGATAACCTGTTATCGGGGAGTTATTAAATCAGAACTAGATATAATTAACAGATTAGAAAATATTCTTGGTGAGCCAGCACCCTGGGGAGAGTTATCTAAAGATGGAAAAATTTATCACTGGTTGCCAGCATATGTTGGATATAAACAGTTGATGCCCGATTATCGTGACTGCTATGATTTTAAATTTAAGAAAACTGATATAGAAAAAGATCCTAGTAATGAATCTAAACTTCTTCAAAAAGTATGGCAGGATGTATATGATGTTCAGGCTCCTGCTGTTGATGATTACAGAAAAGATTACAATATAATGCCACTAAAATATTGGGAAGCGTTTAATTTTATTAAATATGGTCCAGGACAACATTTCAAAGAGCATCACGATCATGGTTTTTCTTATAACTGTACAGTATCTTTAGTGGCTTACATTAACGATGATTATGATGGTGGAGAACTATATTTTAGATTACAAAATTTAAATATAAAACCAAAAGCAGGAGATTTGTATATTTTCCCTTCAAATTTTATGTATCCTCATCAGGCTATGCCAGTTAATGCTGGAACAAAATATTCAATTGTCACGATGCTAGACTATAGCAAAAAGTATCATACTCCAGACATGTATGATTCAAAGTGGGCAGACGAATAGTGATAAATATTTCAGTTGAAAAGATGGATGGCTGTATATTTGAAATTCATCCTATGTCTATTAAAAGAGACTGGATGGATGTTACCTCAGAAAAGCATGCCTATAGATGTTTTCCAGTAACACAAGCCAATGTAATTGGGTGGAGTCTTTCATGCAAAGAAGATATCATGTTTACTTGGGATGGTATTAATGATCAAACAGATCAGCACGTATATATTTTAAGTCCGCAAGGTTCATATGCTGGAAGAGGTCAGTCTACAGTAAGCCTTAATACATCTTTAATATTTAGAACAGATCCAGACGTAAGTATTTTGACAATTAATCCAGTTAATTATTTTAGTGAAGATTTTGAAACATTATCAAATTTAATTAGCACATCGTTTTATGACAATCCTTTGCCACTTGCAATTAAAGCAAAAAAAGCAAATGTTGAAACTGTAATAAAGGCGGGAACTCCAATAGCGACAATTATTCCAATATCTTTGACTAATTTAAACAATAGCACTATAAGTATTGTAGAATACAGAGATGATGATAATTCAAGACGAGATGCTAATATTAAATATGGAGAAGCAGCACAAGAAATCAATAAGGATGGACAATGGACAGACTGGTATAGAGATGCCGTTGATGAGAGTGGCAATATTGTAGGAAGGCACGAAACAAAAACATTAAAACTTTATGTAAATGATAAAATTGGTGCACAATGATTAATCAAAAACCAAATCATGACGATATGATAAATGACTATATTAAGAATGCAAAAGAGGGAAAAGTTAGTCACTATATTGTAACTGTATCAAGAGATGGCGAATCTCCAGTTAGATCAATAATATCTTATGACAATGTTGTAGATGCAGTTACAGGATATGAGATGTATAAAGATGCTGGGTTTGCAAAAAATTATTTAACGGTTTCTTTGTATGAACCATTTGGAAAAATTAATACTAAGGTATTAAAAAGAAACCAAGCAGGGGACCCATCATTTGTTAGGCAAAATTATATAGATGTTACAAATGCTTTGCATAAAGTAAAAGATAAAATGAACAAAGAAGACTACGAAAAATTATGCGTTTCAGTTATGACTTCTTTTGGCAAGGATAATTGGAGATTTAATCCAGAAAGATTTTTAGAAAATTTGGGAGTAGATTCAAAAGTCCAAGACTTTTATTCTGTGATATAATTAATATTATGAAACCTCAAGATGCCGTTACAGTAATCAGAAAACCTTCTAGCACACCATCTGGTTTTTTTGGCAGTGAACCAGAAAATATTATTGAGTTAGAGAATTTTATGACTCAGGAAGAAGTTGACTTTTTAGACAAAGCAGCACGAAGTATAACTATCTGGGATGTTACCGAAAGTCACAAGAATGAAAACGGAACAGTGATATACGATGCTGAATATTGGAAAGATAGAGTTGCAAGTGCACCATCATTAAATCAAAATGATCCAAATATTGTGCCAGTAATCATAGGTTTATTTAATAAACTTCAGCCAGTTATTGAAGAATTTTTTAATGTCAAAGTTAGGCCAACTGGGCAGACTATCGTAAAATGGAATCCAGGACAATTCCAAATGCCTCACGCTGACAAAGAGTTACACTCTGGGCCAGATGCTGGAACACCAAATGATTTTCCAAATTATGACATAGCAAGTTTATTCTATATTAACGACGACTATGAGGGTGGAGAGTTGTACTTCCCAAACCAAGGAATACAGTTTAAGCCTAAACGTGGATCCGCATATTTCTTCCCAGGAGATATGAATTATGTTCATGGAGTAACAAAGATTAAAAACGGCGTTAGATACACTTGCCCATTTTTTTGGGAAATCCTTGAGCATACTGGAGAAGTAAAGCCAGATTTTAATAAAGAATATTCTAGAATTTTCCCTAATAACGAATCAATAAAAGAATGGGATCCAGAAAACGGTATAAGGAAAAACTAATGCAAGAGATAGAGATATATGAAAATATAATGGTGTATCGAGATGTTTTTGACAACCCACAAAAAATGTTTGAAATAGTAAAAGAGTCTTCTTCAAATAATCCAGATAGAATTTTAGGCGAATGGTCTAAGTGGTCTCAGTTTGGTCAATATGTCAAAGATATATTTCCAAGTATTGTTTCTTTAAATCAAAAAACATTAAAGCCAACAGAATTTAATACTGAAACTATCAATGAATTACCGACAAACAGTAAAATACAAGAAGATCAAAAATACCTTCTTTTAGAAATAGAAAAAGGGTTTATCAAAGTTACAGATGCGTATATTAAAAAGTATAGTAACTTTTTTGATTTCGATAAAGAAAAAACTATTAAAACTAATGAAGGAGTGATGGTTCCGTTATGGGTGATGGACGGACCTTCATTATGTAAATACCATAAAAACATGATAGATCACAAAATGTCTATGGTTTATCATTCTGATTATGTTAGAGAGCCATTACAAAGTCCAGGCTATAAATTTGCAATAACTGCCAACTATTACTTTAACGATGAATACGATGGTGGAGAAATTGATTTTTATATAGATAAAAATTTGATAAAATATAAACCGCAGGCTGGCGATTGGCTAGTATTTCCTAGCGGGCATCCAGATGTATTAACTAAAAATGATCAAGTATATATACATGGAGTGTTTCCATCTTGGAACGCAGAAAAGTATTTTTGTAGATCGTATTGGAAAAAATATGATGTTGGGAGTCCAGAGTGGTTTGCTAAAGAAAAAGAGTTTGGAAAAGAAGTGTGGGCTTCTATGCAAGATGATATAATGAGAGAGTATAGACCAACTAGGTTTGAGATACCAGAGGGGAAAAGATTATGAATCTACAAGGCAAAAAAAGAATAACTAAAGACATAGTTCTTTATGAAAATTTTATTGACGCAGAAACTTCAGCAAAATTAATTAAAGTTTTAGACAAGCATGCAGAGTTAGGAACAATTAATTGGATGCCAATATCATTTTATGAATCGTATTCATCAGTTCTTCCACAAGATAATGACGAACATGTTATTGCCGAAGGTTTGCCATCTGATATTTTTTCACAAATCAAACAAGGTATTATAGATGCAGTAGCAAGCGTTCACGATCTTGATCCAAAAATTATTTCTCAAATAGGATATCATACTCAAAAATGGGAAACTGGTGCCTATGCCAGAAAACACTCTGACAATACAGATGAGCACGGAAATTCTGGTGCTTTTACTAGAAGTAGATATGCAGCATTTTTATATTTAAATGAAGATTTTGGTGGAGGGCTTTTGCAGTTTCCAGATCAAAATATCGATATTCAACCTAAAGTCGGAATGCTTGCTGCGTTTGATGGCGGGTTTAACAACATGCATGAAGTAAGTATTATAACTAGTGGTACCAGATACACAATAGGATCATTTTGGGATGATCGTGAAGAGGATGCATATCCACAAGAATTACGTGATGCGTGGGCAGCAGAAATGAAAGAGACTAGAGAAAAGCAAGAAATTGAAAGAGCAGAATGGCAAGAATTATTAAAAGAAGGGTATAAGATAGATCCAGAAGGAAAAAAATATAAGGTGGTAGAATAATAGCATGTCATACTTATTTTTAGAAAAAGAATTTAATGATGCAGGATTCAAAACAGAAAAAGTGTATGAAGAGATACTGTTAGTTCGTGATTTTATTTCTTCTGAAGAATTAGAAACAATTTTAAATATTATAAAAATAACTCCAGACGAACTTTGGTTCAAGGCCTATAGAGAAAGTCTTGCAAGATTTTGTATGGAAAAATTTGGCAGGGATGATGTAGAAAATTTAGTTGCTGAAGGAAAATATGAAATAACCAAAGATTGGGATGATAAAAATCTTGACATTGGCTACCACAGTATTTCTAATATTATGCAGGCAAGAATGCATGAACTTATTGCGGTAAATAATTCAGACTTAGAGTTAACTGGATTTGCAACGCTACAGAGAATGCAAGAGGGGGTACAGTTAAAGTCCCATACAGATCAGCACACAGATCCATCTATTAGATATGCTGCTATACTATACCTTAATGACGACTACACAGATGGTACTCTTTTCTTTAAAAATAAAGACATAGATTTACGTCCTAAGCCAGGAGAACTTCTTGTATTTCCAGGAAACGAGGAATATGAGCATGGAGTTAGGCATGTAGGGAAGGGTCCAATTAGACATGTTTTAGTTGGATTCATAAAAGTTAAAGGCTTTTATGAAAAAAATAAATACTAAAGGAGTTATTATGGATAAAGAAATATTAGAAGAAAAGGTTTATTATTACACCAATGTAATTGAAAACCCAGAAAAACTTGTTGAGGCAATTGAAAAAGATAATCAAGATCCTTGGGGAGAGTGGATGGCTTGTAGTGGGCAGCACTATGTTTATGGAACTGACAAGAATATTGCTCTTTCAGAAGGCACCGATGAAAAGAATACTTATATATATAAAACTTTGCAAAAAGCATTTGATGATGTAGCAAGAGATTATGCAGCAGCCCAAGGCATAACAGATGAGCCAAAATTATTTCCAGTTTATCCAATTAAAAAATATATGGCTGGAACATTTATGGGCGCACATTTTGATCAGCAAGAAGGAGATGAAAGGCTTAAAGTTTCTTTTGTCATGTATCTTAACGATAATTACGAAGGCGGAGAAATTTCTTTTACAATTGCATCTCCAGAAGGTGTATTACAAAATTCTAGTCCAGATCCAGATTTTGAAATTGCAAAACAAAATGGTAATTATACATTTTATGTAAAACCAAAAGCGGGAAGCATAATAGTGTTTCCTCCATCTCCACCATATCATCACACTGCACATTTAGTTAAAAGTGGTTATAAGTATATGATTCCGCAACACTGGATTCATTAGTTAAACCATAACCCTAAATAATAGAATAAGAGTTTTACAAAAGTAAAAACTCTGGTATACTTTACTAACTACAGTTTCTTGAGGAGAATAACAGTGTCTGATTTTTTTAGTTTTCGTTTGTCTGAAGAGTTTATAAATGATTATAAAACAAAGGAATCCCCATTTGGGTTTACAGATGCTGGGGGAAATTCATTAGGAGAGATTACTTTTATTCGTACCTACTCTCGCATGAAAGATGATGGGACTAAAGAAAGATGGTACGAGGTTTGTCGTAGAGTAATCGAGGGTATGTACTCAGCCCAGAAGAATCACGCAAAAGAAAACAGGCTGCCATGGAATGACTACAAAGCACAGTCTTCTGCCAAGGAAGCCTTTGATAGATTATTTAACTTAAAGTGGACACCACCAGGACGAGGACTATGGTCTTTTGGCACGGCACTTACAATGGAAAAAAAGAATTCAGCAGCACTACAAAACTGCGCTATGGTATCCACAAAAGACATAGACAGAAATGATCCAGGAACATTATTCGCTTGGGTCATGGATGCTCTTATGATGGGTGTGGGTGTAGGGTTTGATACTGTTGGTGCAGAAAAGAAAATGCCTATTTATGATCCAACAGAACCGCCACAAGTATACGAAATACCAGATACTCGTGAGGGGTGGGTAGAATCTGTTAGATTATTGATTAATTCATTTTTAAAGCCTAACATGTATATCCAGGAGTTTAACTATGACCTTATTAGGCCTTTAGGAGCCCCCATCAAGGGCTTTGGGGGCACAGCAAGCGGTCCCGCACCACTTATACAGTTACACAAGCAGATAAGGGCTGTAATCGGCGGTAGAGTCGGAGAAACCCTTGACTCAAGAGCAATAGTAGATATCGTAAATCTTATTGGCACCTGTGTGGTATCAGGAAATGTTAGACGATCCGCAACTCTGGCTTTGGGCAGTGCTCAAGATGAAGACTTTATGAATCTTAAGAATTCTGAGGTTTTTCCAGATAGAAATTCTTTTGATCCAGAAAATCCAGGCTGGGCATGGATGTCAAACAATTCAGTTTCTGCGACGGTAGGCACAAAGTACGAAGACTATGTAGACCTAATAGCAAATAACGGTGAACCTGGTTTTATATGGTTAGATGTTGCAAGAAACTACGGGCGTTTAAAAGATCCTGCAGACGGCAAAGATTACAGAGTCATGGGATTTAATCCATGTGCAGAGCAGCCGTTGGAATCATACGAATTATGTACCTTGGTTGAAGTACACTTAAATCGTCATGAGTCTAAAGAAGATTTCTTGCGGACATTAAAGTTTGCATATCTCTATGGCAAGACGGTAACGCTGATACCAACACATTGGCAACAGACAAATGGAATCATGCAGCGTAATCGTCGTATTGGTACATCACTTACTGGTATTGCTTCATTCTCAGACAAATTTGGTTTGCCTGTTGTGCGTGAATGGATGGACGAAGGCTATGAGACTATTCGTAAATATGATCATTCATATTCTGAGTGGCTATGCGTTCGTGATTCCATTAGAGTCACAACTGTTAAACCATCAGGGTCTGTATCAATTCTTTCTGGCGCAACACCTGGAGTTCACTGGGCACCTGGCGGAAATTATTTCTTGAGAGCAATTCGTTTTGGGAATACCGACCCAATGATTCATTTGTTCAAGGCTGCTGGATATAAGTTAGAGGCTGACCTTGTATCTGCGAATACAACTGTCGTCTATTTTCCAGTTCATTCTGGTCATCCAAGATCTGAAAAAGATGTATCATTATTTGAGAAGATTGCACTTGCTGCTACTGCTCAGAAATATTGGTCTGATAACGGAGTGTCTGTAACGCTTTCATTTGACAAAGAGACTGAGACAAAGCATGTTGCGCCTGCACTTCATATGTATGAAGGACAACTAAAAGCAGTTTCATTCTTGCCGATGGGAAATAAGGTGTATCCACAACAACCATACACTGAGATAACCAAAGAAGAATATAATTCATATATTGGTCAGATTAAAAAGATAGACTGGTCTGCTATTTATGATGGGGCTGAAAATCTGGAGGCACAGGGCGAAATGTACTGTACTACAGATGTTTGCGAAATAAAAATCTCGTAGTATGATAAAATAGACTCATAATGTCTAGTCCATCAAATCTATATGCAGAAAAAATATTCTCTGAGCACCCTCAGTTTTTGTGGGCACTTGATGATAAGGCTGACTACGTATCTATAATTTCAGAGGCACAAAGAAATACTTCTACCTGGTATATTGATAATGGATCTTCTATAACAACCGAAGAACTATTAGATGCTCCATTTCCAGATAGTGTAATTAATAAAATTACTCCTACTGCAGTTACAGAAGGTTTGTTTTCAGTAACACTAGTTAGTCCAGAAACAGTAACAACAGATGAGTTAAATAGCGTACTAAAGACTTTTTCTGTTGGATCTTATTTTTATACACTTAGCCCATACTCATTAAGCGTAGAAATAGGTTACAGGTATTATGATGATGCACAAGAACAATATGTAGATGTTTTAAGATCTTATGATGCATCTCTTTCTAATAGATGGTATTTTTTATCTGAAACATTTAGCCCAGAGTCTACCGACCTACCTTTAAGGCTAGTAATAAAAATAAATTATATTGGAACTTCAGAAGAGTTAAACGATTATGTATTTTATATTAATGGAATAACTTTTGGGCAGTGGTCGGAAGAGTTTCAGTCTCAGTCTTTGGGTGTAATAAGTGAAAACCTTCCATCTAGCATTGCTCTTTCATCATCTAAAGTTATTGAGGCTAGTGCTTATGGTTTATCTGATAACCCTGGATACTATTTTGTAAATAACAATTCTTTAATGGCTAAAAACTTTGGGATGCCAATGGTTTTTGGATCTCAGAACATAACTAAATTATATAGCAACAATAATTCTCCATCTCTTATTGTTCCTTCAGGCGGAATGATGTCAGATAGTGGAAAGCATAAAGATTTTACATTAGAGTTTTGGCTTAGAACTAATAACTCTTCTAACGAAGCAAAAAGAATAGTTGGTCCAATATCTTCTACAGATGGATTATATTTGAATGGTCCGTTTTTAGTATTAAAAATTAATAGTCAATACTCTTCTTATTATGTTGGACATTGGGAAAGGCCAATGCTTATTGACTGGAGATACTCTTCTAACCTATCAACAGTTCTTTTAAATGGAGAAGAAGTTATGTCTCTTGTCATTGATGCAAACTCTATATCATTGCCAGGCTCAGTAAATAACAATAACAAAAGTCAAGACTGGATAGGGTTTTATGCTTATGAAAATATTGAGCCGATAGAAATAGACTGCGTGGCATTGTATAGTTATTTAGTTCCATTGCTTGTAGCAAAAAGACGTTTCGTGTATGGTCAGGGAGTTCAGTATCCAGAAAACCTTAATGCATCATACGGAGGCAACTCGGTTGTATTTGATTATTCGTTTGCAGATTATACAAAAAATTACAACTACCCTGATTTAGGATCTTGGTCTCAGGCATCACTAGACAATATAATTGTTGAAGAAAATTATTTGACTACTCCAAATTTTAATGTTCCTTTGATAGTAACTAATAATACTGCCAAGACACAGGCAGGCATGCTAACTGATTGTGCAATAATACAAAACGAAGATTCTTTATTTTTAGACTTAAGACCTAACTCTTCTTGGGATACAACTAATTCTTATTTATATTTTGATAATTTTTCTTTATCTGGAGACCAAGTATATGCATTTTATGGACTATTTAAAAAGCCTCTGTCTTATTCTGGCAATCAGGTATTGATTAGAATTGAAGATAATTCATCCAATTATTTTTCTATAGAATGTGTCAATAATGATATAAAGTATATTTTTAAATACGGCGGTTCAGCAGAGCAAACAATATATGAGGCGTTGTCTGTAGAAAATAATAAAATATTCGCAGTAGGTTTAGAGATAGAAACTTTTAGAAACTATTTTGGTAATAATATCCTGTCTTTCTTTAATAATCAGTCAGGGTTAAAAATGTATGTTGGAGGAACAAAAGAATTTCAAAAAACATTTACGGGCAATATATACAAGATAGCACTTTGTTCAGAAAAAAATGTAAAAGAAATAGGTAATCTTTTTAACAACATTGGAGTTCCTAAAGATTACGAAAACATATTTAATCTTTACGGTCCTGCAGTAGATTATGACGGAGGAGACTCAGATCAAGATTTTTGGAATTATTATATTAATTATCAAAGTCCATTTGATTTTGATGCTCAAGAATTTTTAAATTTAATGCTTTCTGATCACGTTCCAAGTTTTGGTGTTGTTCCAAAAAATTATTTTGATAGTTTTTATTTAGATATAGATGTAAAAGGATCTTGGAAAGACTATGTCCCGCTTTCATATTTTGGACAATACATAACTGATGAGTACGGAGATTCTAGATTTGGACTAGACTACATACAATTTAATGTCAACTATCCTGCTCCTGCAAAGTTTAAAGAAACAGAGACTGTAGATTTAGATGGCTGGACTTATTCAGAATTAAATCAACAGTATTCTTATCCACAGCAAAGAACATATGAGTCTTTAGATAATTACCTTTACACTGGATATATAGACTATCAAGATTTAGCAGAAAAATCTATCAAAACCTATTCTTATGATACAACTGGATCAACGTTAAAAACTTATATAACCTTTGAATATTTAGAGACTGGAGCAAATGCATCTAACGGATTTTTTGTAAATACGGAAGATGTTCCTAAAAACGGGGTAATTACTCCAGGCAGTGACTGGGTAAACACCAAGTATGAGGTTGTAGACAATGTTTTAATATATCCTCCTCGTGGCGTAGACTTTAATGATTTAGCAATTGTTATGCATCTTGAGTTTGAGGTAGATGGAATTATAAATAAGCCAATTAAAATCAAAAGTTTACAGTTGGCATCTCAGGCATTTAATTACAACACTGCTAATAATATTGGAACAAGGTTTGGCACTAGCGTTTACCCTTATGTAAATACTGGCTATTATTATAACTATAAAGAAAAGAATCCAGTAACAATATACAAAGGGTCATCTCCTTACCTATATTTAACTAGATACTCAGGATTAGAAATTAGAGGAAATCATGATCCATTAATAAATCGTGGCGTAGCAATTCCAATTAATTCCAATAAGGCAGCAGACTATGAAGTAATGGCAATGCAGTCTTTGATAAGGTTTAATTCTGACTTTTTCCCATATGCTCCTACTCAGATTATGCAAATTAATTCTAAGGGAAAAACAATTAAGTTGTATATGGTAGCAAATCATCCCAATGGTAAGAGAGCAAAAATTTATGCAATAGATGGAAATACAGGCGCACTTTATAATGGAATATCTTTTTATGTCAACGGTAACGTTGTAAAAGAGCCAGTGTTAAATGTAAACGAATGGGCAATGCTAGGAATTGGATTTCCAAGTGTGTTAAATTTTAAGTCATATGCAGGATCAATAATGATCAATGGTCCTATTATTTTTGACAGCCTTTCATATTATCAAACTACAAGTTTGCAAGAAATACAAACAGTTGCAAAAAGACCTTGGGCTAGGGTTAAGTTTGCCCTTGATGGACTGTTTGATTGGGAGTATTGGAACGATTACTATATTTGGCAGGGAGTGTTAGTTCAATCTTCAATAAGTTATTATGGAGTTAATCCAGCCGATCTATATAAGGCATATACAGGAACAAATAAAATAATAGTTGACGATTCTAGGCCTTTAAGGTTTGGAGATTATGAATACTCGGTATTTAAAGATATAGAGTGGCAGTCTCAGGTATCTGACGCAGTATAATATGGTATACTGATGGTTATGAAAAACAAAAATCAGTCACTTTTTGACAAAAAGGGTAAGCCAAGAATGCCAGGCCAGATTGGTGAAACTAAGGTTACATTAATTGATAAAAAATATGACTGGGGTATTTATGTTTGGAAAAAATCTAATGGAAAATGGTTTACTGATGGCAATGGTAATATTTTAAACATTCCTGCTATGAAGGGTGATCTTGCAAAAATTGCAGAGTTAAAACAAGCAGCAGCACATTACGGAGAGCCAGACGGGGAGCCGTATTTTTTTGCAGGCATGGGAAGAATAACTGACGAAGAATACAGTGAGCAAGTAGACAGAATGAAGGCTGGGCTAATCCCTAACCTTAATGATCTTGGTGCAGTACAAGCAGCAAAAGATACTATTGCAAAGTATGGAGACGAAGAATAATGTCAGAAGAGCAAGAATTTATTATAGGAGCCAGGATAGATAGTCCTGTAGATCCACTAGAATCATTTAAAGAGTCGGACCCATTTTCAAAATCTTGGGACGACCTTAAATCGTACAATGGCATAGAGAATAATTTTAAAAGACGTGTGTCTAGAACATTAGATAAGGCTAATCGTGCAACTCCAAGTGAAGCATATTTAGATAGTGCAAGAGCAGATCAAACTGGTATTAAGGGTGCAAAGTCAAAAGAAATTAATCCTGGCACGGTATATAGAAATGGCTATGGTTTATTTGATGTAATCACACCACCATGGAATGTTTATGAACTGGCAAATTATTACGATACATCTTTTGCTAATCACGCAGCCATTGATGCAAAAGTAGAAAATACTGTAGGTTTGGGATATGACTTTGAGGTTTCTCCAAGCACAATGCTAAGGCTTGAATCAAATAAAGATACTGATCAAGTCAATAGAGCAAGAAACAGAATTGAACGTGCAAAGATTGAAATGCATGAGTGGCTTGAATCTTTAAATAATGATGATTCTTTTACAACGACAATGGTAAAAGTTTACACAGATCTTCAGGCTGTCGGTAATGGATATCTTGAAGTAGGGCGAACTACTCGTGGCGAGATTGGGTATGTTGGTCATATTCCTGCAACAACAATGCGTATCAGAAGGTTAAAAGATGGGTATGTCCAGATTATCGGAAACAAAGTTGTTTACTTTAGAAACTTTGGCGCAAAGAATGTCAACCCTATAACTTCTGATCCAAGACCAAATGAAATTATTCATTTTAAACAATACTCACCATTAAATACTTTTTATGGTGTCCCAGATATAATGTCGGCTATAAACTCGCTCCATGGAGACCAGTTAGCGTCACAATATAACATAGACTACTTTAGCAATAAGGCTGTTCCTCGTTATGTTGTGACACTAAAGGGAGCAAAACTTTCAGGTGATGCAGAAGACAAAATGTTTAGATTTTTACAGACTGGTCTTAAAGGTCAGTCGCACAGAACTTTATATATTCCTCTTCCTGGAGACACAGATAATAATAAGGTTGAGTTTAAAATGGAGCCTATTGAGAGCGGTGTCCAAGAAGGATCATTTGAGAGATATCGTAAACAAAACCGTGACGATGTGCTAATTGCACACCAAGTACCCCTATCAAAAATTGGTGGAGGAGACTCTGGCTCAATCGCTGCTGCTATGGCACAAGACAGAACTTTTAAAGAACAGGTTTCTAGACCAGCACAAAGAGAAGTAGAAAAAATTATTAATAAGATAATTAAGGAAAAAACAGATGTGCTAGTTTTAAAGTTTAAAGAGTTAACCTTGACTGATGAAATAGCACAGTCTCAAATTTTAGAAAGATATGTTAAGACACAGGTCATGCTTCCAAACGAAGCAAGGTCTGCTTTAGGACTTCCTCAAAGGGAAGGAGGAGACGAGCCTTTCCAGCCTAAGCCAGGAGACGATTCTGAAAGAGAGCGGGATGGAGAAAGACTAAACAATCAGTCTGATGGACCAGCCACAATAAGCGGACGAAATCCAAAGGGTGAAGGTCGGTCATCTCAATAACTGAGATATTGATAAATAAGGCTATATAATATATACTAGTATGACTATATCTAAAGCCCGTTGGGCGACCTCTGGCGATTCTGTAACATTGTCTCTACCTTTTGCAAAGGTTGACAAAGAACGTCGTATTGTTTCAGGATTTGCATCTCTGGATAACGTTGATAAGCAAGGCGATATTGTAACAGCCGAAGCATCTTTAAAAGCATTTTCTAAGTTTCGTGGAAACATTCGTGAAATGCATCAACCATCCGCAGTTGGCAAAATGGTATCGTTTAAGCAAGATAAATATTTTGATGATAGTGAAAAGAAATTTTATAATGGAGTTTTTGTTTCCGCATATGTTTCAAAGGGTGCAAAAGATGCCTGGGAAAAAGTAATTGACGGAACCTACACAGGTTTTTCAATTGGTGGCAAAATGAATTCATGGGATGACGGGTATGACGAGAAATCAGATTCAACAATTAGAGTTATTAAAGACTATGATCTGGTAGAACTTTCTTTGGTAGATTCCCCAGCAAATGAATTTGCAAATATTATGCACATAGAAAAGGTTGACGGAGTAGATGTTGTTAAAGGTCAAGATGTTGCATTAGAAAATGTTTTTTATGATGAAGAATCTGGTTTGGTAATGGTTTCAGAAGAAGACTCTGTAAAAAGTCCAGTTAGTGGAAATGAAATGAAAAATATAGGTTTCGTTGAAAAACAAGACAACGAAAAAATGGATATAGTAAAATTCTTAGTAGATAGTGCTAAAGGCATTGATGCTAAGATAACAAAGGAGAATGATACTATGGCAAAGAAAACAAAGACTGAAGAAGTCGAAGTTGAAAAGTCAGAAAACATCGCTCCAGAGGCAGATGCCGTTGTTGAGGCTCCTGTTGCAGAAGTTACTGAAAAGTCCGAAGAGACACCAGTAACCGATGAGGTTGTTAAGGCTGAAGAATCAGTTGAAGCGCCTGTAGCGGAAGTTACTGCAGAAGTGTCTAAGTCAGATGAAGTAATTGTTGAATCAATTGCTGAACTCAATAATACAATTACATCAGCCTTTAGCGATCTAGTTGAAACTGTAAAATCTTTGCAAGCAGAAGTAGAAATGCTCAAGTCTGCAAAAGTTGACACAGCAGCAGTAAAGGCTTCTCTTAACGAAGTAGCAAAAGATATTGCTACAACAATAGAGCAAGTAAATAAGTTTGGAAAGAGAGTAGATGCAGTAGAAGCGGACACTGCTTTCCGAAAGTCTGGAGATCTCGGAGAGATCATTCAGGACGAACCAGAAATGGTTCAAAAATCCCTATGGGGCGGACGTTTCCTCAAAACAGCCGATCTATTTAATTAGTAAATCACTTAGGAGGTGACAATATGTCGGAAGAGATTAAGAAAAACCAGCCAGGAGAAACTGGCGAACTAGGCGGAACTACACCAGGTCTTTATCAAGGTCAAGGTGCATTCGCTTCGGGTGGTGTTGGAGGTGTAACAGATCCAGGTGCAGATACACTTGGAAACATTCCTAACGCTAACTTTGGTGTTACCACTGGTCCTAATGCCGTTAATCCTTCGGGTGATGCAGCAAGCGGAATTCTGCGCCCTGAACAAGCACGTCGTTTTATTGACTATGTTTGGGATGCAACCGTACTGGCTCAAGATGGTCGTCGTGTGACCATGAGAGCAAACACCATGGAATTGGAGAAAATTAACGTTGGAGAGCGTGTTATCCGTGCTGCTTCACAAGCAGTAGGAGCCTACACAAACACTGGCGCTACATTCTCAAAGGTAGAACTTACCACAAAAAAGATTCGTCTTGATTGGGAAGTATCTGCAGAAGCACTAGAAGACAATGTCGAAGGAGGTGCGTTGGAAGATCATCTTGTTAGATTGATGACCAATGCATTTGCAAACGATATTGAGGATCTTGCTATCAATGGAGATGGCGCAACATCACCATTCCTATCAATTATGCCTGGCTTCATCAAGAAGCACAAGGATAATGCAGACTCACATGAAGCAGCCGTAACAGTTACTAGTAACGCATGGACTCCAGAGAAGATGCAGGAAATCATCCTAGCAATGCCACGTAAGTACCGTGCACTTAAGAATAATCTTAAGTTCTATGCAGGTACAGATGCATTCGCAGGTATCGTTAAGAATAACGGTACATTGTCTGATGCAATTGCTGAAGCACTTGGAAAGAACGGTAATACCTATGCTAATACACAGGCTTACCTTGATGGACAAGGACAGACATTCGGTGGAGCACGTACAACTCGTGTTCTCGGAATTGACGTACAAGAAGTTCCTTACTACCCAGACAATTATATTGATCTGACGTTCCCACAGAACCGTGTATGGGGCTTCCAGCGTGACATCGTTGTAAACCGTGAATATGTAGCGAAGAAGGATACAATTGAATATACTGTATTCATTCGCTTCGGTATTCAATGGGAAGAAGAAGATGCCATTGCTTGGGCAGACGCTGCAGCAGAGTAATCTGTAAACAGTACCTTTGAGAGGGGGAAGGGGTTAATTCTCCTCCCCCTCTTATTTTTTTAGTAATCTGTTATAATAGACAATATAGGAGGTATAAAATAATGGAAGAAAACAATATTAATAATGCTGAAAACGAAGGCATGCAAAATTGGAGTCAACAGCCAGAGGCTGTAGAACCAGTAGTTGTTGAAACAAAAGTTGAAGAGGTTGCGGTAGAAAACAACATTCAGGCTTCAGTAACTGAGGCTGTAGAATCTAACGAGGCCATTACAACGTCAGATTTTTCAAGATCAAGTTCAGATACCGTTCAAAGTATTGGCTCGGTTGAAAATGGAGTAATCGGTGTTGCTCAAACATCACGTCCAGAGAAAAAGGCTGTAATGTCAATGTCAAACGAGACAAAGAAAACAGCAGCCGTGTACTCAACTAAAAATGTAAGTTGGTCTGGAGTAGGTAAGGTATATCGTGGATATAACATTGTCACACCAGAGCAGGCACAAAAGTGGCTTGAGCGTAATCACATCAGACTTGCTACACCAGAAGAAGTAGCCAAGGAGTTTGGTCGCTAAATGCAAATTTTGAGAGTTCCGCCATACGATTCTAAGGTATTAAAGTTGGAAAGTCCAATAGAAATACCTGCTGATAGTGATTATAGTATTACTGCTATTGATATGGCGGACTCTTCTGAAATTCAATTAATGAGCAGGGAAGTAGAGTTTAATAGTGATTATACAATTGACCCACTGCCAGCATTGACTATTTCCGAAATAAATATATCTTCACTAATGAAGTATGATACTCAGTATAAATTACAAACAAGCATAAAAGGGACTAAGCCATTTAATAATTTATGGAATAATTTTGAAATAAGAATATTGTTAAACTCATACCTAATAGCATACAATGCATACAAGAATAATCCAACTCAAGAATTACTGGATATAGCAAATGATATTAAAAATTCTGAAGAATATATAGAAGCAAAAGATTATTATGATAATTCAGTGAAGTCATTAAATAATAGGAACTATAATATTATTGATGAACAATATTTTGATGTAGTACGTCCATATATAGATCCAAACACTCATGGAACAACTGCTAGTGATGTAGAAGCATATAGAAAAAATGAAGAATTAGCAAGAGCAATTATAGACTCGGTATGTGATTTAGAATTTTATTATAAGAAAAAACAAATTGAAACAACAGGTTTGGGATTAGACTATATTCCTATCTGGGCGGATGCAAAAAAAATTATAAAGGTTTATGAGAATAACGTATTGCTATATGATGCCTCTGATGAAGAAAACTCAGTTACTGGGTTTGAGATTATTTCAGATGGCTCTGCTATAACTATGACATACAGCGATGCTATTAATAGAGATGAGTCAGCAAGAATACTTTTGCCAGCATCTCCAACAGATGTTGCTGAATTAAATTACTCATCAAGAGGTTTTCCTAAAGGATGGGATTATAGAATAACACTTGAGGTCGGATATTTTAAAGTACCACAAGATATTGTAAGAGCCACAGAACTTTTAATTCACGATATTGAATGTGGCAAATTAGATTATTACAAGAGATATATTGGAGCATACAATACAGATCAATTTAGAATTCAATTTGATAAGCAGGTGTTTGCAGGAACTGGCAACTTAATAGTTGATAAAATATTAGATAAATATCGCAAACCGATTGAGTTCGTTGGAGTTCTATAATGGTAGTATGCGAACTTCCAGACTTCGCATTTCCTATGCAAGCAGATGTATATCATCCAATAGTTGAGCAAGGTATTTACGGAGAAGTTAAAAAGACTTGGATATTAGATAGAACAATAGCATGTTCTTTTTCTGCAGCAGGAACAGCATTTAAAGAAGAGGTTGTTCCTAATATAAATATTACACAAGATAAAATGTTGCTTGGTCGTTGCAAAACAGATATCCGTGTGTCAAGTTTAAAAAGTGGTAACTCAATAACAAATGTCATTATAACAAATATTCGTGACAAGAACTGTAACGAGATATACACAGAGACCTCTGGCCCACGTGCAGGTAAGTCAACAATATTTGAAATAGCAACGCAAGATCCATTTGCTGGACCTTTTGGAGATGTAGAATATTACAAACTAGTTATCCGCAGATCTGATAATCAGGCGGTAGATGTATAATGCTTAGGCTAGTAATTAACAGCAAACAATTTCAAAGAGAAATGAATAATATAATGAAGTATTCTGCTGGTTTTGTTGAAGGCGTTCAGCGTGGTAAAAAGGCTATGTATTTAGCACTTGGTCCACAGATAGCAGAATTAGCGTCACAATTTATAGATGCAAATGCTAGAGTTTCTCCAGAAACATTGCACCATGTTTATGAATGGCACAGAACTGGAAGTCCAGAAGCAAGATTATTTGACATTGATTATACTGTAAGCAATATAGGAATTACATTTAAGTCATCTCTTAAACAGTCTACGTCTATAAAAAATGGATCTAATGTTCCATTTTACAACAAGGCAACAATAATGGAAAATGGTGTTGCTGTTACAATTATGCCCAAGAAGGCAGAAGCACTTAGGTTTGAAATTGATGGGGAAGAGATATACACAAAAAATGCAGTTCGTGTAGAAAATCCTGGAGGGCAAACACAGGGGCAATTTAAAAACGTTATTAACAACTTCTTTGGAATTTACTTTAGACAATCATTTTTACATGCTAGTGGCCTTGCCAGATACTTTAAATATCCAAAAGTTTATTCAAAGAATTTAAGTGCGGGTAAAAGAGGCGGAAGATCTTTAGGACTTAAGACAGGGTATCAATGGGTTGCAACTGCGGGAGTTAAGAGATGACAGAATCAACATCAGTATTAAATACACCAGTGCTATGGATTAATAAATATCTTCAAGAAAAACTTTCTATCTTAATATTAGAAGAGGTAAATGATAGAGGTATATGGGATAATACTATTACTTATAATCCAAATGATTTAGTAAACTACTCAGATATTTATTATGTTGCTAAACAAGAAACATTAAACGATGTTCCTAATGTAAGTGGCAACGACTGGGCAATTTTTGACATATCTCCAGACCTTATTCCATTTTTCCCTACTGGGCCAACTACCTTAGAAACTCTTCAGACACAATTTCCAGAAGGCGGGACTATGGCTGTTTGGGATAGAATGTTTAAAATGCGTAGAGGTCCATTTCCACATATAAAGTGTGAGCAATTGTTATATTATTTTTATGCTACAGGATTAAGCCCAAATTTAAGAATGATTAAAATTCAAGAGGCAATAATGAGGCTTTTGGATCGTGGAGATGAAAGCGCCCAAGACATAAACCTGTGGACTAAAAATCATGGCCCAATTGATGGAATGGTTTGTAAGTTCTACTTCCATGACTTTAAGATATACCAGTTAGAAGAGGCACGGGATATAGTAGACTTCGGAACAGCCCGAACCTATGCGGGTAACAAGATAATCATAGACTACGACTATCATCAAATGCAAGACATTATAGACTCAGTACTATAATAAACAGGCTGTATAATTATCAATGAGGAAACACGCCTTTTATTCTATAAAAAATAAAGAGGTGAAATAAATGGCTTATACCCGTGGTACAAGTAACAACATTATCGTTGGTGCTGCAGCCCTATTCACATATGAAGATGGATTGCTCGCTGACGGCGATATGCCAGCATACGTAAATAACGTATCATACAAGACAACTTTGTCAGATGATGCAGACTTCCGTAACGTTGGTTATACAATGAATGGTTTGGAACTACAGTTCCAACCAGACTTCGGTGAAGTATCTGTTGATCAGGTTCTTGACGTAGCGAAGTTGTACAAGCAAGGTATGCAGGTTAACCTGAATACTACATTTGCTGAAGCAACTCTAGAAAACCTTCTCTTTGCTCTCGCAGGCACAGATGGTAATCTATCAACCGTTTCAGGTAATCCAACATTAAATCTTTCTGCAGGCGACATTGGCGAATGCCCAGTCGAACGTGGTTTGGTTGCAGTTGGTCCAGGAACTGGAGATTGCGCTATTTCAGATGAGATTGAAAGAGTTTATGTAGCATACCGTGCACTCTCAATTGAGAGCGTAACAGTATCTGCAAAGCGTGATGAGGCTTCAATGTTTGAAGTTTCATTCCGTCTACTTCCAAATGATGATGCATCTTACGGTAAAATCGTAGATCGCACTATCCCAGCAGCATAATACAACTTAATAATACAGATAGCCCAGCCCAAAAGGTTGGGCTTTTCTGTTTGGTATAATAGATTAATGCCTACTCAAATTTATGAAAATGCAGTTGTTCAGTTAATGGATGAAAAAGAACTTTATATAACGCCATTAAAAATAAAATATCTTAAACTTTTTATGAAAGAATTTGAAAGAGTAAAATCATCTAAAGATGACAATGAGGCAATTGATGCACTTTGTGCCTGTACAACAATAATGATGAGGCAATATTGTCCAGAAATAAAAACACAAGAACAACTTGAAGATAATATAGACATGCCTACAATATATAAGATATTAGAATATGGCGCTGGTATAAAGGTAAATGACAAATCTTCAGAACCAGTAAAAGAACAGGCAGAAAGGGGCGGGTCTACTTGGGAAGAACTAGACTTGGCTGAATTAGAGTCGGAAGTATTTCTTTTGGGTATTTGGAAAGATTATGACGAACTTGAGTCTTCTTTATCAATGCCAGAATTAACAGCAACATTAAAAATAAAAAGAGACTTAGACTATTCTCAGAAAAAGTTTTTAGCAGCAATGCAAGGAGTAGATCTTGATAAACAAAGCGGTAAACAAAATGCCTGGGAAGAAATGAAGGCAAGGGTATTTAGTAAAGGAAAGACTTCTAATCCAAATGACATCATTGCCTTACAAGGAGAAAACGCTAGGAAACAAGGGTTTGGAATTGGCATGGGATTAGACTACGAGGACTTGACTAAAAAATAACATCCGTCTGTGGTATAATTATTTCATTACCTTAAGGAGGAATAATGGCCGAAAAGCCTAAAGAAGAAGTAAAGAAAATCACATTAATTGACAATACAGAGATTCCAGTAAGGGCTCTTAAACTTTCACTTTTAAGACCGTTCATGGTAAAGTTTGCTGAACTTACTGCAGTATCAGATGACAACGAAAAGTCTATGGATGTTCTGATGGACTGTGTACAAATTGCAATGAAACAATACAAGCCAGAATTGGCAGATGATAGAGATCAGTTAGAAGAACTTTTAGATCTTCCAACTGTTTACAAAATAGTTGATGCTGCTTCTGGGTTTAATAATTCAGATGCATCAGTTGTTGCTGGTCTCACAAAATAAATAAATAAAGAGGTGCAAGGAAATTGGCAGATGTAAATTCTAATATTAATATAAATTTTAACACTGCTCAAGCACTTGCACAACTAAAAGCACTACAGGCTGGCCTCAGTAAGTTTCATCAATCACTTGCTGAGGGAAACCTTGCTGCAGCAAACGCACAAAAAGGTTTAAATGCTCAACTGATGCAGTCTATTGGGGCTACTGGAAAATTTGCAGCAAGCCAAGTTAAAGTTGCATCAAGTACGATGGCATTTACAAGTGCCCTAGAAAAAAATAAATTATCCCTTCGTGAATACTATAGATATAGCATGGCTGCTGCTACAGCCAATACAAGAGTTTTAGGCAGAGCATTTGCACAAGAGCGAGAAATTATTAATCGTGCTCGTAGAGATAGAGTAAAGGCGTTACAGTCTCAGTTTATTCAAATGGGCAGGGCGCAAGGCGGATTTATAGAATCAATGCGAATTATGCCAAAGACTTTGATGATGGCTAACGGTAAGTTTACTGAGTTAGGCACTAGAATACAATATGCAGCACAAAGACAGCAGATGCTTAATCAATTACTAAGGCAAGGATCTACAAGTCTCTTAAACTTTGGTAAAAATACTCAGTGGGCAGGTCGCCAGTTAATGGTTGGTTTGACCATGCCATTGGCACTGCTTGGCGGTTATGCAGCAAAGGCTTTTAGGGATCTTGAAAAAGCAACGGTTAAGTTTAGACGTGTTTATGGAGATGCTTTTACAAATGATGCTGAAGTTGAGCAAGCAATATCTAATATTAGAAAACTTGCTGAAGAGTTTACAAGATATGGTGTTGCAGTTAAAGATACTGTTGAAATGGCTGCAACTGCTGCTGCAGCAGGCTTTACTGGAAAAGCACTAGAAGAACAAGTTAAAACTGCAACAAAACTTGCTGTGCTTGGTCAGGTAGAACAGCAACAGGCTCTTGAAACTACAATTTCTTTACAAAATGCATTTGGTCTTTCTACAGAAGAACTAGCAAGTAAGATTAACTTTTTAAACGCAGTAGAAAACCAGACAGTTCTTTCTATTGAAGATTTAACTATAGCAATTCCAAAGGCTGCTCCAGTAGTTAAACAACTTGGAGGCAATGTTGAAGATCTTGCATTCTTTTTAACTGCCATGAAAGAAGGCGGTATTAATGCATCAGAAGGTGCTAACGCACTTAAGTCTGGTCTTGCTTCTTTAATTAACCCAACAGAGAAAGCATCTAAAATGCTTGGAGCAATGGGCATTAATATAAAAGGAATTGTAGAATCAAACAAGGGAGATATTAAAGCAACAGTTGTTGGATTCTCTAGAGCATTAGATACTTTAGATCCACTTAATCGTGCTCGTGCTATTGAACAATTATTTGGTAAGTTCCAGTTTGCTCGTCTATCAACACTATTTCAGAACGTATCTAAAGATGGAACTCAGGCAGCCAGAGCACTAGATCTTGCTGGATCGTCTGTAGAAGAGTTGGCAGTTCTATCTGAGCGAGAAATGAAGAAGGTAGAAGATGCTGTAGGAACAAAATTCCAGGCAGCGGTAGAACAATTTAAACAAGATATCATGCCATTAGGAAAAGCATTTCTTGAGGCAGTCACTCCAATAGTTAAGTTTTTTGGAAAATTGTTTGAAAAATTTAATGGTTTATCAGATCAAACTAAAAAAGTTATAGCAATTATTGTAGGAGTTGTTGCTGGTTTAGGACCGATAGTATTGATGACATTTGGTTTGCTGGCTAACGGTTTGGCTAACTTAATTAAATTGTTTGCAACCATAAGAGGCGGTATTGCAAGATTAAATGGCCAGACCAGTGTTCTTGGCGCTGGATTCAATTATGTAACACAAGAACAATTAGAACAACAGGCAGCAGGACAAGCGCTTCACAATACTCACACAAGATTAACACAAGTTTTTAATGTTGAAAAAACAGCAGCAATGCAACTGGCTGCAGCATACGGTGCAATGGCTACTCAAATGAGAGCAATGGCAACAACAAATCCAGCATTATTTGCTGGAGGTGCTCGTGGCGCACAAGCAGCAATTTCTAAGTTACCAAAAGGTCCAACAGGTTTTGAAGACGGTGTCGTAAGTGTTCCAGGTCAAAAAGGTGCAGGAGATGTTGTACCAGCATTAGTTTCTCCTGGCGAAGCAATTATTCCTGCTAAAACTGCTGAAAAACATCGTGGATTAATTACTGCAATGTTTCAGGATAAAGTTCCTGGATTTAAAGTAGGATTAAATCCATTTAAAGGCTCTCATCCTGATAAACAATCTGGCGCAATAGATATTGGTATGCCAAAGAAGTTTTCAGATGTAACACAATCAAGAATGATTGCAGAAAAAATTTCTCAAGAAGCAAATTCTGGAAAATGGTCAAAAGTAAAGGCAAAAGATTTTGGACAGATAATGGAACGCTTTGATGGAAGAAGTTTTCCAGTAAGAGGAGTGGGTGGAGTATACAAACAGCCAAATGGACAATTGATTGTAGTCAAACCAACAATGAATGAGTCTACTGCAAAAGCAGAAATTAGAGCAAATGAATTGACAAGACTTCATAATGCCAATGCTCCAAAATCAAGAATTGAAAAAATAATAGATCCTACAGATCCAGAAAGAAAAAGATCTTATTTAGCGCTTGTTTCAAAATATGATCCAAAATATTCTCCACAACAGATGACAGGCAAATTTAGTCAATCTGATATGGTAAAACAATTAGTTGCATCAACTATTAGAGTTGATAGAGATTTACAAAGAAGTAATGTATCTGGAAGAAATATACCAGATCCAGGCAATTCGTATATTTATGACAGAGCATCTGGAATCAGAGTTCCTAATTTAAATTTGCCTTCAATGCAAGAAATGGCAATGGTTAATACCCTTGCAGTTAAGGGCGGGGCTAAAAAGTTCTTTGCTCAAGAAACATCTGCTTTAGCAGCAAAGATGACACCAGCACAATATGAAAATGCCATGAAAAACGAAATTAGTAGAGTGCTACCACTTTATAGAAAAACAATGTCAGAGAGCAAAAATTTCCAAGGACTAGATCCTATAGAAAAACAAGCATATGCAAATGTAATAAAAAGACTAGAGGACGGATTAAAAGCAGACTGGAAGGCTGTCCATGCAGCACACGTAAGGGCAGGAGGAAATGTTCCTAAATATGAAACTGGTTTGGGTGGAGATGCAAAACGATCTGCAGTTGAAAAACAACTTTCTAAATTTATAATTGGAGATGAAACACAAAAAGACAAATTATCAAGAAAATTAAGAAGAGAAGCAAATCTTGCATTTGCTAAAGAATTAAAAAAACTAGATCCGCAAAGAAGAAGTGTTGTAGAAAAGGCATGGTATGGAGGTTCCACAAAACTACTAGATGGAACTGAAAGATCTTTTAAGCCAAGACAAAGTATGTTCTTAAATGAAATTTCAAAAAATATGGTTCCAGTTCAGGTTGGCAATGAAGTTAAGTATGTTCACAAAAAAGATTTTGATAGGTTTAAATCAGATCCAGAAGGAAGATCTCAATACGCAAGAACAAAGCAACAAGTAATTAATAATTTATTATATAGAATGGGCGCTCAAGAAAGAAATGGTTCTTTTGTTGCTGGAGGTAAATTTGTTGGAAGATTTGCTGAAAAGAGTCATTTTACTACAGACTTAAGGTCTACAGGCAAGGGTGCTGGTGGAGGACAAGCAGTCCTATCTAAAATAGTTTTACCAGAAGCAACAAAACAAAAAACAAAATATTTAGCGCAAATGGGCGATCCTTTAAAAACCCGTGCTGGAAAAACAATGCTTTCTTTGGGATATAGCCCTGCAGAAATAAAAGCAAAATTAAAGCCAGAATTATCTCATCTAGATGCAACATCTAAATTAGGAATAGGCGGAAGAGATGCTACAAAGTTTTCTACAGGATATGCTAGATATGATTCACAGATTATAAATAGATTTATGACTGCAACAAAAAGGCATTCTAGTATTTTAGATTGGAATAGTAAAAATAATCCTTTAGGATTAAAACCTAATGAACTTAATGATTATAAAAGAGCAGCAGGGTTTATGTCTAAAGGAACTCATCCAGCAACTAATGCAGAAAGATTACTGGTTGCAAAAGCAGCAGAATTAGATCAAAGAGTTATTGCATTTAAAAACAGTGGTGGTTCTGTACGAAAAAATCTTTTGCCACAAGACCTAAGAATTCCTAGAGCAATTTCTGCAGTTCTTCGAGATAGAGGAATTAAACCTAGCGCTATTATGAATTTGGCTGCTACCAATCCAGGCGCAGTTCTTGCAAAAGCAGGAGAGTATTTAGTAGACAAAGCAAAGGGAACAGCAAATAAACTTTCTGTTGCCAATACCCAATCAAGACCTATGGGCGCAGTAGCATCAACAGGAAAAGTCGGGGATAATCTAAAAGTTACAGAAACTCCAACAAAGAGAGTAATGACTAGAACTCAGGTGGGTCGTTTGGCATACTCTATGCCTGGAAGAGATGCTGGAGATCCTGGTACAAGAATTACATCTGCAGATCAATTAAGCAAATCAGCACAGAAGAGAATTGGTGCAGGACTTATTGCAAAAGAAAGGTTATTAAGAAAAGAGAATAAATTAACTGAAACTCAAATTCAAAGAACAATTGCAAGAATAAGAACGCAAAGAACTGAAGCAGAGATGGCAAAGGCAAACCTTCGCCTACAGGCCGTGGCTCTTAAACAGGCTCCTCAAACAGCAAAAGAAAAAGCAAAACTAGCGAGACAAGAAAAAAGACAGATTAGGCAAGAAAAGGTTGGAAGGTTTTCTGGCGGTGCTTCGATGGCCCTTGGAACTGCTGGTATGGGTATGATGATGACTGGAAACATGGGGGCTGGTATGGGCCTTATGGGTGCTTCAGCAGTGGCTGGTATGGCTCCTATGCTTGCTGGAATGGGCCCTGTTGGTTGGATTACTACTGCTACCATTGCAGTTGGTGGAAGTTTGTTTGCATTAAATAAACACTTTGAAAATGCTGCAAAAAAGCAGGCTGTATTTGTTGATTCAATTTCTGCCACAACTTCAAAGATGGATAAAATTGGTCAAATAACTGACAAGGTTGGCGCTTCAAGAGCAATAGAAGAGGTTAGAAGTAAGGGATCCTTTAATGCATATAATGATGTAAATCGTGCAGGTGCTCAATTTGGAGACACATTTCTACAATCTGAAGTTGGTAAAGCAATGGCTAAGGGTTTTGTTGACAACATGGCTCTTTTTGGATCAAAACAGGCAGCACAAGATTTTGGACTACAGTTAGCAACATATGTTTCAGACGGAGTACTGACATCTGAACAGGCCTCAAGTATTGCAGAGCAGATAGGAATTCAGTTAGGTAGCAGAAAATATACTGTTGATATTCAAGGACAAGTTAGAGATTTAATTGGACCAAATGGAGAAGATTTAGCAAATCAACCATTACAAACAAGAATGAATATAATTGCTCAAACAGAAAAACGATCTAACATTATAACCAATAGGTTAGGCGTAGCACAAGCAAGTGGATTTTCAGGAAGAACAGAGGCTGCACAATTAGCAGCAACAAGTGTTAATAATATACAAATAGCACAAGCACAAGCAGACGCTACAGAGTGGCAATATAAAAAACAAATTCAGATATTACAAAAACAACTTGAACAAACAACTAATTTAGAAAAACAATTAGAGATTAAAGGTAAAATCTCTGAATTAGAAAAAAATATGATTGTAGATGTAGATAAAATGAATCGTTTAGTTGCAACTCAATACAAAAAAGAATTAAACAACTTTGAAAAAAATATTCAAAAGACTGGATTTAATTCTGGAATGGTAAAAGGACCCGCAGCAATAGAAGATGCATATTTTGACTCATTAAAAGGAATGGTTAAGGATAGGTTTAAGGGAACAGAATTTGAAACAATGGCAACAAATGCTTTATCTAAAAATGCAAAGATTAGCGATAAAACGGAGTATGCTAAACAAGGATTTAAAACTCAGGGTGAGGCTCAAAAGTTAGAAGTCCAGTTAGACTTCTTAATGGCTACTGGAAAGATGAATCCACAACAAAATAATGCAATGCTAGAGTTGTTTGCTGGAAATCTAGATGATCTATCTTCAACTTTGACTATGGGAATTGAAAGACATGGTGCAGATAAAACTGTAGAAATGATGGATTTCTTTACTTCATTTGAAAATAAAGAAATAGCATCAAAACTAGTAGCAGATATTGTAAGTAAAGATCCCAAGCAGATGGATAAAATTGGAAAGGCTTTAGCACAACTTTCCGTTCTTGATGGCCATGAAATTAATATGGAAGCATTCCTAAGCATGAAAGATGCAAACGGCAAGCCGATAGGAATGGAATTATTGGAAAAGTTATCTAACGATTTAGAAAAAATAGAAGCAATGCCAGATGTAACAACAAAAGAAGCAATATTTAAATATTTTGAGGAAGGTGCTGGTAAGGGAATGTCTGGCATGTCCAAGTCTGGAATAGAAAATCTTATGTCACAATGGCAAAATTGGGACAAACTTCCAGATGTAGCAAAGAAAGAAGCAATATCAAAATATAAAACAATTTATGAAACTGTTTTTGCTGATGAGGCTGCACGAATAGACTATGCAAAAAGAATAGCAAGAGAAAAGGCTAACGCAGCATCTGATGGTGGCAAACAAAGTTATCTGTATGAATTTACATATAAAAATACTTATGAAACTTTAATGAAGGGAGATACTAAAACTCAGGCAGAAAATATTGCAGCAGCAGGATCATTCGGGTATGTTGGTGAAAAAGGAGAACTTCTTTCTAATATTCCTCCATATAATGGAATGGGCGGAGGCGTAGGTAAAAAAGAAGACCCATATCAATTTTTATTAACCAGACTAAAGAATGTTAGAAACGCTGGAATAAACGCTGCTGGAGGAATTAAAGCATTAACTGCTGCTCTTCAAGATAAAGGAATTCATCGTGCAGTTAATCAATATATAGGTATTAGTCAGCAGTTAGACAAGATTGGAACAAACCGTCAGTTCACAGACTTCGTTATGGGGCTAGATCCTAAAGAACAGGGCAAATACTTTAAAACTGTTGGTAAGAAAAAAGATAAAAAGGGAAGATTACAGAACCCAGTTACTGGAAAGTTTGAAAAAGGATTAAAACAAAATCAAGTAATTTTAACTGAGTTAGGCAAAAAATATGTAGCAGGTTTTGACTTAGCGGTAATTGGAGACTTCAATGACGCTGCTCAAAGATCGGTTGATTTATTTAAAGCCCAAGATAGTGCAAGACAAAGACTGGTAGCACTTGGATATGATGAACTTACTATTGCAAAATTAATAGAAGATGAAAATCTTGCTATAGCAATTGCAAGCGGAAAAGCAACGGATGCAGATATAGAGAAAAATTCTGTACTTACAAAAGAGGCTACCCTAAGAGAAAAAATTAATAGTTTGATACAAAGAGGAACATCTAGTCTTGCTTTAATGAGTAATAGATCAAAGATGCCAGATTTAACAAAGTTTTTTAATAAGTTAAAAAGCCAGGGAATGGAATTATCTTCTGATGCAATAAAGAGTATATTAACTGATCCAGAACTAATGGATGAAGCAATTGCAGCAATGGAAGCATATAATAGTGAAATAGGTTTGGCACCTGATAAGTTGCAGAAAATTGTTGATGGATTAAACGAAGTTCAAAAAGCCTCTAATCTTAAATTTGCTATGGAATTTGCATCACAAGATCTTGCTGGTAAAGTAAGGCAGGGTGCAGATTCGGCAAGAAAACAAATGGATACCAAGAGAACCGTTATGCAGTATATGGACCTTCCATCACTTTCAAGTCAAACAGCAGTAAGAAGAGACCTAAAAGGAAACGTTGTATCTACTACAAATATAGGACAACTTGCTACACAAAAGGTAAATGATAGATACAAGGCTGCTGGATTAGCAATACCAACTGTTGGATCTTTAAGCATAAAAGATATTCAAAGACAAAGATCCGAAAACGCTAAAGGCTTAGGTCTTGCACAACAAAGAGCAGGTCAGTTACAAGGTCAAGTTAGTGTTGCTGAGGGTGCATTATCTTCTGCTCAAGATGCTTTAAGTGCTGCAGAGGATAGATTAAGTAATGCCGAAGATAATCTTGAAAAAGCAATTGATGCTGAAAATAAGAGAATTGATGATTTAATAAAAACAGAAGAAGACAAGATAGAAGCAATTGAAAAGAAGATTCAGGTTGAATATGAAGATAAGATTGATGCATTAAATAAAGAATCTGATAAGTTAAGCAATGATCTTGCTTTAATGGATTATGCTGCAGATAAGATAAATGAGAAATATGACAAACAGATAGAGGCTTTAGAGAAAGTAAGTAAAATAAATGAAGATATTGCTAGATCACAACAACAACAACTTGGTTTGGCAGATGCTCTTTCTCAAGGTGATATAGCAGCAGCAGCCCGTGCAGCACAAGAGATGAGGGCTTCTGATTCAGAATCAGCATTAAGCGCTCAGATGTCTTCAATAGACCAGGCAAGAAATAGAGAACTCGGTGGACTTCGTAACAAAGAAGGAGAGACTAGAGAACAAATTTCTGAAAGACAGTTCCAGATTAGTCAAGCAATTTATAAGTTAGAAAATGATCCTGCAAGACTAGCCTTAGAAAAAGAAATCAAAACTCTTAAAGAGGGTATTACAAAACTTGAAGAAGGCCGTGCTGCAGCAATTGAAAAAATAAGAGTTGCAGCAGAAGCCGAACTTGCAATTGCTAAACAAGCCGTTATTGAAGCACAGAAAAATGTTACTGCTGCTGAAGCAAAAGTTACTGCAGCAAAAGCAGAACTTGCCGAACAAGAAAAAATAGTTGCAATATATCAAGAAAAAGAAGACAAGTTAAGGGCTCAAGAAGAATACATGATGTCAATAGTAGAGGAAGCAATAGCATTAGATGACAGCACTGGAATGACATTAGAAAAATGGCAAGAGACTGAAGATCTTATTATTAGTATTGAAGAACAGGCTAGACTATATGCTGCATCGGTTGCAGCAGCAGCAGCATCAGCAGAAGCAGGCGCTGCATCTTGGCAGAATGCATTAAATACTATAAATTCAATACCAGAAAGCGTTAGTACACAACTTATCATAAATGAAATTAGAAATATTACTGAAAACATTACACGGTATATTCACACCGTTTATTCAAGTTCTGGTAGTAGTGGCAACAACAACAATAACAACAACAATAACAATAATAACAACAATAACAACAACAGCGGAAACAACAATAGCGGAAACAACAATAGCGGAAACAACAATAATAGTAGCGGTAACGACAGATTTCAAGCCCCTGGTGGCATGTGGTACGAGTCTTCTGGAGGATTAATAAAGTACTTTAATAATGGAGGAATGCCTAAGCCATTATACAAACCAATGGGCGGAATTATTCCATATTTCTTAAACGGTGGATTTTCTAAAGGAACAGATACAGTTCCTGCAATGTTAACTCCAGGAGAATTTGTAATGAGCAGATATGCTGTAAATGCACACGGAGTAGATGCAATGAAGGCAATTAATAATGGTGACTCAGTTGGAGACTCAGTGTATAATTATAGTATTAATGTTAGCGTTAAGTCTGATGCAAACCCTGACGAAATTGCACGGGCAGTAATGAGTCACATTAAGCAGGTAGACTCAAAGAGACTTAGAGGAGCGAGAATATAATGTCAACAGCACAATATATGACAGGTAGAAAAAAATACCAAAGACCACAAGCCATGCTATGGTCGGAAAATTCTGGCACTTTAATATCTGGAAAATATGTTCCCAATGGTTTGGAAATAGGTCAAGACCCAGGATCAGAAACAAACGAATCTGTTTACAATCAATTTTTAATTTTATCTGATGACAATAGAGAGTCTATTGATTTTACAACAACAAGAATAGAAACTCGTGAAAGAATGATTAATGGAAGAATGAGATCTCATCACGTAGCAGATAAGTTAAATCTTTCTACTTCCTGGAACATGTTGCCGTCCAGGTCTTATTTTACAACTCCAGATTTTAATCCAACCACTGGCATTTCTCCAAACAAAGGGCATGGCAGCCCTAGTGGGTCTGACTTACAGTACACAACAGACGGCGGTGCGGGTGGTGCAGAAATTCTTGATTGGTATGAAAATCATCAAGGTCCTTTTTGGGTATATTTGGCTTATGACAAATATCCTAATTTTGGAAAAGATAATAATGCATACGCCCATCTTGCACAATATAATCAATTAATACAAATGTTTTTTTCTGATTTTAATTACAGTGTCGTAAAGCGTGGCGGAAATAATTTTGACTTCTGGAATATTTCTGTAACTTTGGAAGAAGTGTAATGTTTCAAAACGAAGACCTAAAGGTGCATTTAGAAACCTCACCAACCATAAGAACTCAGTCTGCAATTATCGCAGAATGGAATATGAACATTGCCAACAACATTTTTAGAATAGGCAATTATAGGTACAGGCCATCATCAGACATATCTGATAAATATAAAACAGTTCCAGGAACTTTTGATGTAAATGATACAGGAAACTTTTATACTGGAGCAACTGATGCAGATGTAAGAATTGATGGTGGAATTGATCCAGATGGAAATTCTCAGCCTTGGTTTTTGTTGGCACAAAATAAAAAAAATGAAATGTTATATTCTTTAGAAGATTGTTTTAAAAGATTTAGGCCAAGGTCTGGTATCAATAAAGCCGTTTATTTTCCAGGTAGAAAATTTCATCATTCCAATATGAACATGTCAAATAGACCAAGATACTATATGGCAGATAAAAATGACAATTTTAAATATTGGACTTCTTTTAGAACTGACTCTGGAAATTTGCGAGGTATAGCAAATAAACTAGTTAATGGACAAAACTATATAGATGATGTATCGCCATTCGTAGTATACGATAATCCAGTACCCGCCAATAGAGTTGTTATTAAAATGCAAACAAATGTTGGGTCTGTAGACCTTGGGCCATTTTCTAATCCATCGGGATCATTTTCAGATCCACTTTACGGAGATTTAAATAAAACTACGCCAGTAAAATGGAAAATACAATCATTACAAAATAATAACTGGGTAGATATTATATCTTTTAATTCTGGAACTACAAGAAGAAACGGTACTCCAATAATAAAAAATGATGGATATGTAGAACTATCATATGGTCTTATTGTCCCAGATAAATATAGAGACTTTTTTGTAAGGGCAGAAGAATATACAAATGAATCGTTCCTTCCAGAAAAATCTATTAATGGTTATGCATATTTAATTAAAGAAAACGAATCCGATATTGGTCAGTATCATATATGGTTTGAAAATGCATGGGAAGTTTTTACCCCAGAGTATGGTTGGTCATTAGAGGAAGAAACAGTGGATCGTTTGACTAATTTTGTTACAGATTTTGTAGATCCTCCCAAATTTACATCTGCATCAGAAAATAAAAATATGTATCGTGAATTTGAATATATCAAAGGTTTGAGAATTGTTGTTGATACAATGAATAAAATAAATTCTACTTTTGATTTGATAGAACTTTCTCCAAGACTCTGTGCGGATATATCCGAAAAGGTTATAAACTTTAGCGTATCGAAAACAGCATCTGATTTGGGAACTAGCGGACTTCCTGTAGGACAACTTTTAGCATCCAATGGAAGTTTAGATATATTTGATTATGACAATTCTTTTAATGAAAATAACCAATTGAGTATTATCAAAGACTATACATCAAATAATATACAAATTAGATTTTATGATATTATTGTAAATGTAGATGGTTATGATTATTTTGTTCCAATAAAAACTATGTACTCTGAGGGATTTCCATCTTACTCGCATGAAGATAGAAAAGTAAGTATTACTTTAAGAGATATGTACTTTTATCTTGAATCAATTAAGTCACCAGAAATGTTAGTTCCCAATGTATCTCTTAGTTATGCAGTGTCCTTATTGTTAGACTCAATAGGATTTTCTAATTATGTATTTAAAAGAATATCTGGAGAAAAAGAATTAATTATTCCATTTTTTTATATACCACCAGATAAGACTGTTGCAGAGGTTTTAAATGACCTTGCCGTATCAACACAGACAGCAATGTTTTTTGATGAATATAATAATTTTGTAATGATGAGTAAAAACTATATGGTTCCTTCTAATGAAGAAAGAAGCATAGATACTACAATTATTGGATCAAATGATTTTGTAGATAACGGTGTTATTGAAAATGCTAATTCTAAAAACAAACTTGCAAATATTATTGATATAGCATCAGAAAATAGAGCAATATATAATGATGGAGTTATTAATTATGATACAAGATATATACAAAGATCCTATGGCAGCATTAAACAAGCATCAATGATAGATAACGAAGTTGCTGCTAAAAACTGGATATATAAACCAGTTCTCTTGTGGGAAGTTGTTGGAGATAAAAACGTAAGATCAATGAATAATGAAACTGGAGATCAGTCTTCATATAACCTTGCTGCAATTCCATTAAGTTCTAACCTATCAGACAGTTTGCCAGAAGTGATAGGAAACAGATTATCAAATAATATAATAGATTTAGGTGAAGCAGTTTATTGGCTTGGACGTTATAATGGATACCTTTATGCCAATGGAGAAATTATAAAATTTGATGCAGTTCAATACAGTATTCCTGGCGCAGAAAAAAATATTATAACAGAAGAAAATAATGGAAAAATATCTTACAGCACACAAATAGTCGGGGCAGTTGGAAATGTTTGGATTAGTACTAATCAAGAATATCAAGAGTATATGTCTAAACTATCTTTTAATGGAAAGATGTATCCAACTGGACTTGTAAGAATATACTCTGAACCAAAATACGAAGAAATTAATGGAATTACTGTTATGAAAAATGGGCCAGTTGCAAGACATGGTCGTGGTCAATTTGGAACTTCTGTAGTATCTCATGATGCAGGACTAAACTCCCATTGGAAAAATGATTCCTATCTTCGTGGAATTAATATGGAAAGCAAACATTTGTTTGGTTTAAATGCACAAGATGTTTTGGACAACGCAGACATACCTACATTATCTTTGGGAACATCTAACACTGCTGGAGCCAATAATGCTAAAGCAAAAGAAACAACAAGGTCTAGTATAATCAAAAACTTTTTATCTCACTCACATGTTAATGAATCACAAAACAATACAAATAAATCTACTCAGGCAGGATCCGTTCAAGCCTCTGCTTTGGTTATGCACGGTCCTTCTTTTAGCACCACAGAAAATCCACTAGGGTTTGTTTCTTATCAATATAAACCATTAGACAACAAGTATAAACATTTTGGAACAAGAATGAGGGTTATAGGAAAACTTGAAACAAGTGAAACTAAGCAACAGACCCCAATTGGTTCTGTGCCAATATATGTTTTGCCTGGAAGTCAGCCAAACCAACAATTAAATATTTCTGGTGGATCAGGCGGTATTGCAGTTATGATTAATCCAAACACTAACGTAGGATATTATTTTGAAATTATTGCATTGACTGAAAAAAATATAAGTGGGTATTCTTCAGAAATAGATAATCTTCACAATGTAATATTTTATAAAGTTTATTCGGATTCAAATGGAAAAGCAATTCCTATAAAACTTTGGGGAGGACTAAGCAACATTATAATTGATGACGGCAAGTTTACTGGTCAATCCAGGATGCTCGGTGAGCAGAATCCAACAGTATACGATCTTGCAGTAGAGTATCAAGATATAGGCTCTTCTAGAAGATTCTATTTATATATGAATAATAATTTAATAAAAGTTGTTGACGACTCTTCTCCTTTGCCAATTTACAACAATGTTGCTTTGTTTGTTCGTGCAGGATCAAAATGTATGTTTGAAAATGTATATGCTCTTGCAAACAATTATAGTCAAAATACAGCATCTAATTTAGACACCCCAGTTACAGCAGCATTTGGAGATGAGCATATAACAACAAACGAATCTTTTAGAAAGTACGCAATGTCTGGTATTGTACAGGCAACATACTTATCTGGAATTAATATGAGTCAGCCACCATCATTTAATATTTATTTTGATGAATTTGGTACAATTATGAGGGAGGCCGCATATTTAAAAATTAAATACGACAAAGCATATCCTGCATTATATGCACAACTTTCTCCTACTTTTAACAGAACAAAGGGTTATGCAGTCTCTGGGTTTAAAGCAGGATCTTATGGTGCAGAGTTTATGTTATTTAATGCTACGGATACATCGCTTAATCTTGATGAGACAAGTGGAAATTATTTAAGAATTCAAGGAATTACATTTACACAAGAGTCTAATAATCAATTAACTGTTGATTCTTATTTTGAAAAGAATGCAAATTTTTCTGATCCAGCAATAGGAAAAGATGGTTTAATTATTTCTCCAGTCAGATCCGCAATTGATTATGATAAAATAAAAACAAGTAGGCTAACGTATGGTAAAAAAGAATTTTCATTAAATACACTGTACGTTCAGTCAAATGATGAAGCAAACGATTTAATGGGGTGGATGATTAATAAAATGTTAAGGCCGAGAAAAGGTGTAGGGGTTAAAATTTTTTCTAATCCAACAATTCAACTGGGAGATTTAATAAATATACAATATAAAGATAACCAGGGAACTGATATAATAGCATCAGAAGATAAAAGGTTTGTAGTCTATCATATGGAGTACGCCAAAAATTATGATGGATCAGAAATGACTATATATATGAGCGAGGTGTAGAATGGCATCAGTGAATAGTACTCCAGACTTACCATCTTCAAGCCCTAATCCAAACTTACTGAATCAGGCCGTCCAAGTAGCAACTACTGATATTATTCTTTTTGATGACGAAACCACTCCCATAGAAATAATGACAGACCTGATATTTGAAGATATTGGCGGTCAGGAACTTATAAATATTTTACGATCTGATATTATAAATGGACAAAATGTATCTTATCAGCCAATCAAAAATTTAACTAATTTATATTTTCAGTATAACCCACAAAATATATTGGCATTACAAGACATTGATTCTAATTACTTTAAAAAGTTTCCTATTAACTTTTCAAGCAAAGTACCAGCCTGCGGTACTGGTTCGGATTGCTCTATAGTTTATGTAGACCCAGTAACTGGAAACCTTGTTATTAATGTAGTTAATTTAGGGCGGGATGAACAAGTAGAGGTTTCAATAGTATCTGATGGGGATGTATTAGATGATACAATATACGAGGTGAATCCATGATTACAAATACAGGAAAAGGCATACTAGCAAAATATTTAATTGGCCAGGCTCCAGCCTATGCCTCTTATCTTGCAATAGGTTGTGGGGCAAAACCATTAGCCACAAATCAAAATTTTGAAAATTACTCTGCCAAACAATCCTTAGACTTTGAAATGTTTAGGGTTCCAATTACTTCTAGAGGATATGTAAATGAGGATGGATTAGATAAGATAGTTTTAACAGCAGAACTACCAACAGATGAAAGATATGAGATTTCTGAAGTAGGGGTTTATTCTGCTGGAGCCAACCCATCTGCTGGTGCATATGATAGCAGAACATTGTTTGCATTTACAGTAAATGAAAATTGGGAGTATCATGATCAAACTTCTGCAACAGAATTGGAAGTAGTCTATGAGCCATTAGATGGATCAAATAATGATAATATTATTAATCAAACATATAGTGCATTTCAGACAAATTCTGACAACAGATTATTTACAAATTCTAACAGAATTTCAAGATATGAAAGAGCACGTTTTTATAATAATATAGTTATGTTGAAGGGAAACTCTGCAAACCTGACAGTATCTGGAGATCATTTAAGCATCGGGGCAGGTTCCAATCACATTCACCTTCTTGGCGTAGGTCTAGATTTTAACTCTAATGCACCAACTGATCAAATTAAACTAGCATTTAGTATTATAAATAAAGATCCAGATCCATCTATTGTTCCTGATGAAGTAAGAATATTATTAGAATTTGCAGAAAACGACACGGCTGGAAGTGGAGAGTCTGCTAAATTTGAAGTCATAATGACAGCAGGAGATTATAATTTTGCGACAAACAGGTATCATGTAGTAACCAAACAATTACAACAATTGTATAAGACCACTGGTTTCACGTGGAACAATGTTTCTATTGTAAAAATATATTCTACAGTAATAAAAAATAATGTTGCATCACCAGATTTTTATATTGGTTTTGACGCAATAAGGTTTGAAAATATATCTACAACAAATCCAGTTTATGGAATGACGGGTTATACGGTTTTAAAAAATGCAAATGCGGAAACAGTTATTAAGGCAGCAAATACAAGCAACTACATAGAGTTTAGATTTGCGCTGGACGTGCAATAGTGACTACGCCAGATGCTGGAATTAAAAAAGTTATAATTCCTAAATCAAAACTTCCTGGATTTTTTGGTGAAAATAAAAAATATATTTTGAGGTATAGGTTTATATCTGAAGATAAAAACAGAATATCTCATTGGTCTCCAGTATATAAAATTATTGCAGAAGATACTCCAGAAGAAATATTAAATAGTATGGTTATAAATACAAGCAACAAAGTTGTTAATTTGACATGGCAACCACAAAACTCTGTTCAAGAATATTTTTTATATGTAAAATGGAATAATGAACAATGGCAATACTACGCAAAAACATCACAAACAAACTACTCAATTGTGTATGACTCAACTAAAACATACATCCATGTAGCAGTACAAACCAACACAATACCACTAGAAAGATTTGAGAATTCTACTTTATTTGAAAACGAGGGTAGTCTGATATAATTAGACAGGAGGAATAATGGCAAAAATACCATCACCAGAACCAGGGCAACCAATAGATGTATCTTATATAGATCAGATAGTTCGTGCTATAAATGATTTGTCTATTCAGGTTTCCCCCGCAATTTATAAATATGTTACAGTAGATGTTCCTAACTTTACATCTCAAAGTGCAAAAATATCTGAGACCAGAGTAATTGCTGGATATAAAGACGTTTTTCAAGGAAGTCAGTCCGTGGGCGGACAAAAAGATTTTTTCTATCCCTTTAGTCCAGAGTTTAAGTATCCACCAATAGTTACAGCAAGTCCAGTAAACATTGGCGGTACAGATGCTGGTAAAAATATTAGTGTTGTTATAAAATCAGTAACAACATCAAGAGTAGACGGAGTCGTTAACTTTAACGTAAATGGAGATGTAAATGTTGGAGTTAATTTAATTATTGTCGGTATACCTAATTAATGCTTAAATGCAAAAAATGTTCACGAAGTATGATGATAGACAGAGTATACAGTTCTGTTTCTCATTTAGAGTTATATTGTTTTGTGTGTGGCTCAAGAAGATTTCTTCATCCACCATCTGAATCTGAGGAAGGGCGATGGCTACTAAAAAAGGAAATAGAACGAGCGAAAACTATAATGTCTCTGCTGTAATACCTGGAAATAAAAAGGTATGGTTTTTGAATGGTGATTTAGTTAGAGTACATCATTTAAATAAATCAAATGGAATTATGTCAGTTTACAATATAACAAAAGATAGAATTGAAAGTTGTTTAATATCAGATTTTAAAAATAAAAGAGAAAGAGCATACACGGTAGGAGAGACTGCTGATTTGGTTAATCGTCATAAAAAGTATATGCCATCACTTATGAAACGTGGAGTTATTCCCTTTCCAACGGGATCACAAAAAGGTGGTGCAAGAGGTTGGCAAGTTAGATCTTATTACTCTGAGTCGCAAGTTAGAGACATTCGTGATATACTGGCTACGTACCACATAGGAAGGCCAAGAAAAGATAAACTTATTACAAATGATATTACTCCCACAAAGGCTGAGTTGACACGCAGAATGGGAGATGGTATACTGACATATACAAGAACTGAAGATGGAAGATTTATTCCGATATGGTCGGAATCAATATAACAGAAAGGCATAAAATGGAAGAAACAAAGGTAAATGTAACATTGGGCTACACACTAAATCTTGGTAATTTTCAATCATTAAGATTAGACTTAGGAGTTATAGATTCTAAGCGTGAGGGTGAAACAACAGATCAGGCATTTGAAAGAGTGTATAAGTTTGTTGAAGACAAACTAACTGTAAAGGTTGCTGAGGCAAAGGTAGAACTACAAGAAAGTAATTAATGTGACTGACAAGCAGAAGAGATTAGCATTGCTTAGTCGGTTTGACAAGCATTATAAATTTAAGATGGGGGCTGCTCCAAGATATAATAAATGGATAGAGCAGTGGTCAGCAGATGCTCTTATATCTTCTTATACATTAGAAACCTGTTATGATTTATTAGAGTATTATTTTGAAGTAACAGAAAATCCCACTTGGAATCATTTTTCATATATTGCAGACGATATACTAAAGGCAAAGATTGCACAAGAAAAAGATTTAAAAGAAAGAGCAGAACGCAGAAAAAAATCAAAGGAGTGGCTAAGTGAATAATTCAGAGTCAAGATTAATTTCTGCAGTATTAGAAGATAAGCAGGCCCATGTTTTATTACAGGCAAATATTGATTCAATTTTAAAGACTCATGTAGATGTTTGGCAGTTTATTAGAAAATATTACGAGCACAATGGATCAGTTCCACCAGTTCATTTAGTTGTAGAAAAGTTTAGAGACTTTGAGCCAGTGAAAGATGTTGGTTCTACAAAACATCACCTTGAAGAGTTACAGGCAGACTATTTAAATAATTCACTTAAAGACATATTAAGATCTGCTGCTGCTGATGTTCAAAGCGGTATGGGTGCAGAGGCGTTAGATCTTTTAATATCAAAAACATCAGAATTAAGAAAAAATACTGCAGCAATTAGAGATATTGATGTTACAGATATTGATTCTGCAGTTGCATATTTTGAAAATCTAAAAAAACAACAGGCTGCAGGTGCGCTTGGAATTAAGACAGGCTTGCCAGGATTTGATAATTATTTACCTTCTGGAATTATGCCAGGGCAGTTAGGAGTCTTCTTGGCATATCCAGGTATCGGAAAGTCGTGGTTGTCTCTCTATTTCGCTGTACAGGCCTGGAAACAGGGTCGTAGTCCCATGGTCATAAGCCTTGAAATGTCTGAGGTAGAGGTTCGTAACCGTGTATTTGCAATTATGGGTGAGGGGATATGGTCTCATCGTAAACTAAGTTCTGGGGATGTAGAACTAGAAACATTAAAGTCTTGGCACTCAAAAGCCGTATCTGGAAAACCAGAGTTTCACATTATTTCAAACGATACTGGTGGAGACATAACTCCTTCTGTGTTGCGTGGAAAGATTGATCAATACAAGCCAGACTTTGTTATTGTTGACTATCTACAACTTATGAGTCCAAACCAAAAGTCTGATAATGAGACGGTACGAATGAAGAACCTATCTCGTGAACTTAAACTAATGGCGATTAGCGAAGAAGTTCCTATTATGGCTATATCTTCTGCTACCCCAGATGATGTTACTAAACTTGAAACAGTTCCAACACTGGGTCAAACTGCATGGTCAAGACAGATAGCATATGATGCTGACTGGGTCCTCGCTCTGGGTAGAGCAGTTAATAGCGATATTATTGAGTGTGTGTTTCGCAAAAACCGTCATGGCTTTATGGGTGAGTTTTTAGTTCAGGCTGATTTTGACAAGGGATATTATAGGTATAAGGATTATGAAGATAAGACAGTATAATATGCGGTATGGAGATATATCAGCACAGGCCGATAAAAAGGTTTGGATTAAATGGAGTCATAATTGATGACTCTGCTATTCCAAGGCTGCAGCAAGAGTATATTAAACTTCTTGTTTCCGAAATGCGTCTGTCTGGATATGTCCCAAGATTTGACATTGACCCACAGTTCAGCCTTGTGTATAATGAAAACAAAGAAACCTTTGACTTTAAACTAAGCGTATATGGAGTTTACATTGGAAGAAAGAAGAGCGAGTGGACACTAGGAATAGACGGGACCAAGGCAATACCTATACAGCCAATCAAATTAAAAGAGTACTCTCAGGATCTGGCCTAAACGTAGAAAAAGAAGCCGAGTCCGAATACATAGTATTTTGTCCATTTCACAACAACCACAGAACACCTGCTGGAGAAATAAATAAATATAGCGGATTATTCTTTTGTTTTTCTTGTAGTAGGACATCAGACTTAGTTGAACTAGTAATGCATTGTTCTGGTAGAACCTATTTTGAATCTGTTAGATTTATAAAAGGCAAAGAGGTTGAGACTGACATCGAGTCAGATATTAATAAAAAACTTATTCCTAAAGACGAATGGCAAGAATTTGACTATGCCGTGGTTTCTCGACTTAATGATAATTTAATGTTGTCTGAAAAAGCAAAAAATTATTTTGTTTCAAGAAAAATAATTGCAGAGTCTTTAGATAAATTTATTTTGGGATACTCAGATAAACAGGATATGGTTACAGTTCCAGTTCATAGTCCAGAGGGAATATTGGTTGGTTTTGTTGGAAGGTCTATAGAGGGAAAAGATTTTAAAAACACTCCAGGATTACCAAAATCTAAAATTTTATTTAACTTGCACAGGGTAAAAAATGCAAGCAGGGTTTATGTTGTAGAATCTTCTTTTGATGTAATAAGATTAGATCAAGTTGGTCTGCCAGCAGTAGCCACCCTTGGTGCAAATGTTTCATCTAAACAAATAGATTTGCTTCAAAAGTATTTTAGTGATATAATGATTATTGCTGATAACGATGAGGCAGGCGGGAACATGAAAGAAAAGATAATTAAAAAATTAGGCTCTCATGTATCCGTAATTAATATAGATAAACAATATAAAGATATAGGCGATATGGACGATAGGTCAATAAAAGAACTGGATCTTCAGTTTGACAAATCAATAATGTCTATGCTAAAATAGAACAAACAAAGGAGAATAATATGAGCGTAGTAAAGGGATTAAAAAATATAAATGCCCTGCTCGACAAGAAGCAAGAAGAAAGCGGTCCAAAGGTTCGTTGGCTTAAGTTGGCTGATGGACAAGCAGTAAAGATTAGGTTCATTGAAGAACTTGATGAAGACTCTGCACATTATAATGAAAAGCGTGGCCTTGCATTAGTTGTTAAGGAACACACAAATCCAAAAGATTACAAGCGTAAGGCTGTATGCACAATGGCAACAGAAGAACGTGACTGGGCTGAAGAAATGTATCGCAAAGATACAAAAGGAAATAGCGGATGGCGTGGTCGCTATCGTTTCTATTGCAACGTTTTAGTTGATGATGGAATTGAAGACAAGCCATACGTTGCCATTTGGTCAATGGGTATTAGCAAGCAGTCTGCTTTTAACACAATTCGTGAGGTTGCTTTTGAAACAGGAAGCATCTCAAACACACAATGGAAGTTAAAGCGTAACGGACAAGGTACCGAAACTTCCTACACACTTATCCCATCTGCTCCAGATAAAGAGCCGTTTGCTTGGGAAGGTATTGAACCATATCCACTAGAGAAGGCACTTCGCCGTGTTCCATATGCTGAACAGGAAGCCTTCTATCTTGGATTTGATTCTCCATCTACCACATCAGCAACAAACGTTGACTGGTAGTAGATGAATTACGTTCCATTACATTTACATACCCACTTCTCTCTATTCGATGGTATTGGGTTGCCATCTGAATATGTAGATCGAGCAAAAAATTTGGGTATGCCAGCAATTGCGATTACTGACCATGGCTCCCTTTCTGGCCACAGAGAAATGTATCGTATTGCTAAATCTAATGGAATCAAACCTATTCTTGGCATAGAAGGTTATATGTGTGAAGATCGCTTTGATCAAAGAGATAAAGGCGAGAGAACCGATCAATTAGATATGGTTTATAATCATATAATTCTTCTAGCCAAGAATAAGGTTGGTTTAGAAAATTTAAATAAATTAAATGAAATTGCTTGGACAGAAGGTTATTATAAAAAACCACGTATTGACTTTGAAGTTCTTGCAAAATATAAAGAAGGCATTATAGTTGCTTCTGCATGTCCAAGTGGAATTGTTGCTAAGTCTATTGAACTTGGCGAACTTGGTATGGCAAAGAAATATATTAAATGGTTTAAAGAAACATTTGATGATGATTATTATCTTGAGGTAATGCCACATAATGATGAGTCTATTAATCAAACCATACTTCAGTTAGCAGATGAGTTTAAGATTAAGCCGATTGTAACTCCAGACTGTCATCACGTTGACTCATCACAAAAAGAGATTCAAGAATTAAAACTTATTCTTAACACATATTCAAACAAGATTCAAAAAGATGCTACATATGAAAAGTCCAAAAAGCAGGGGAACTTAATGAAGCGTCTTGATTACCTATACGGTGCAGATAGACAGATGTCATTTAACAAGTTTGATATTCATCTTCTTTCATATGAAGAAATACAGGCTGCTATGGAAAAGCAAGCAATCTGGAGAACTGATATTTATGAAAATACTATTGATCTTGCAAGCAAGGTTGAAGACTATGACCTTCAAGACAATTTAAATTTGTTGCCAGTTCAATATAAAAATCCAGATAAGCAATTAAAAGAACTTGCCATTCAAGGATTAAACAAAAAAGGCTTAGATACAAATCAAGAATATCTTGACAGATTAGAAGAAGAATTAAAAGTCATTAAAGATAAAAAGTTTGCACCATACTTTCTTGTAGTGCAGAGCATGATTGCTTGGGCTAAGAAGGAAGGTATTATGGTTGGCCCTGGTCGTGGGTCATCTGCTGGTTCTTTACTTTGCTATGCCCTTGAAATTACAGATATTGATCCGATTAAGCATGGACTTCTTTTTTTCCGATTCATTAACCCTGAGCGTAATGACTTTCCAGATATTGATACAGATATTCAAGACTCACGTCGTGAAGAGGTTAAAGATTATCTTGTTAGGCAATATAGACATGTTGCATCTATTGCTACATTTCTTGAATTTAAGGATAAGGGTGTAGTGAGAGATATTGCGAGAGTTTTAAATATACCATTGGCAGAAGTAAATAAAGTTTTAAAGTTTGTTGATACATGGGAAGAGTATTGTTCTTCAAAATCAACTAAAGAGTTTCGTGATAAATATCCAGAGGTGGAGTTGTATGGAGATAAACTACGTGGTCGTATTAGAGGTACTGGCATACACGCTGCTGGTGTTGTTACTAGCAAAGATCCTATTTTTAGGTTCGCACCAATGGAGACACGTGTTTCTCCTGGTAGTGATGAGCGCATACCTGTTGTGGCAGTGGACATGGAAGAGGCTGAAAAAATTGGGCTCATCAAAATCGACGCCCTTGGTCTTAAAACATTAAGTGTTATTAGTGACACATTAAAGATAATTAAAGAAAGAGAAGGCACCAGCATAGACTTGCTTTCTTTAGATATGGCGGATAAAAACATTTATGGCATGCTTTCCGAAGGGTATACAAAGGGAGTGTTTCAATGCGAAGCCAGTCCTTATACAAATTTATTAGTTAAGATGGGTGTAAAAAACCTACAAGAACTTGCTGCTTCAAATGCGTTAGTAAGACCAGGCGCTATGAATACTATTGGAAAAGATTATATTGAAAGAAAGCACGGTAGGCAGGCAGTCAATTATCTACATCAAGCAATGAAGCCATTTACAGAAGAAACATATGGGTGTATCCTATACCAAGAGCAGGTTATGCAGGCTTGCGTTGAATTAGGAGGAATGTCTTGGTCTGAAGCCGATAAGGTCCGTAAGATCATTGGTAAAAAGAAAGATGCAAGAGAATTTGATCAGTTCCGTGAAAAGTTTACTGAAGGTGCTTCTAGGTTTATTAGTCCTAATCAGGCTCGTGACTTATGGCATGACTTTGAAGCGCATGCGGGATATTCGTTCAACAAGTCTCATGCGGTTGCTTATTCTACGCTCTCGTATTGGACGGCGTGGTTAAAATATTATTATCCAATTGAGTTTATGCACTCAATACTTAAAAATGAAAAGGACAAAGATGCGAGAACTGAATATCTTATTGAAGCGAAAAGAATGGGCATTAGCATTAAACTACCTCACATTAATGATTCGGATATTGATTTTAAAATTGAGGGTAAGGGTATTCGGTTTGGACTCTCGGCAATCAAGTTTATCTCTAATACGATTGCAGAACGATATATACAGGCACGACCTTTTAAGTCTTATGCCGAACTTGAACAGTTTACTTTTACAAAAGGAAATGGAGTAAACAGCAGAGCACTTGCTTCATTAAAAATTATTGGTGCTGCAACCTTTCCAGATAATCCTAGAAATGATTATGAGATCAAAGAAAATCTTTATGAGTACTTAGGGTTGCCAGAATTTACACAAACGGTACCGTCTCACTTTCACGCATTTATTAATCCAGTAGAAAATTTTGAAGAAAAAGGATCTTTTGTTTTAATGGGTATGGTAAAAAGTATTAAAAGAGGAAAGGGTTGGAGTCGTGTTGAGATATTAGATAAGACTGGAAGCATAGGAGTATTTGATGAAGAGCAAACCACAATTGAGGCTGGACGAAGTTATATTGCACTCTGTTCTGATAATAGAATTGTTAGTGCTGTTCCTGTAGATGAAATAAAATCATCTAATTCTGCTTTAATAAAGTTTTTAAATTATAAGACACTTCCTTACAAAGATGATGAGTTGTTTGTGGTATCCTTTAAGCCAAGGATAACGAAAGCAGGTAAAAAAATGGCATCTCTTACTCTAGCAGATACATCAAGAGATCTTCATCCAGTAACAGTATTTCCAACAGCATTTGCAAAAGCATATATGAAGATAGAAGAGGGGAATGCTTATAGGTTTGATTTAGGCAAAACAAAAGAAGGAACAGTAATTCTGGAGGATATTCTATGAGCATAATAATTACAGATGACAACTTTTTGTCATCCCAAGAAATTAATGAAATTGAGAAAAGTTTTTATAGACTGCCAGCAATTTTTTCTCCATTAACTTTGCATGTTCCAGAACACAAACTGCCTAAACCAGAAGACACATATTCAAATAGATTTATGTATTGTAGTTATTATGATCAAGAAAACTTTACACATGAACTATCACTGATAATTTTAGATAAGTTTTGCTCTAAACATGGGATAAATTATAAAAAGGTTATGAGAACAAGAAGCAACACAACATTTTTATGCGATGAAAAACGACCATCAATACCACACGTAGATGATTACCAAGATCATCTTGTCCTTTTGTATTATGTTAATGATAGCGATGGAGACACCTTGCTATACAAAAATATTTATAATCCACAACAGGATAATGAAATGATAGTCGAATCTAGAATCTCTCCAAAAGCAGGCAGAGCGGTTCTTTTTATGGGGGACACATATCATTCGTTCCATTATCCAAACAAACACGATACAAGGTCTGTAATTAATATAAACATATCAAAGAATGAGGAAAAATAATGTCAGTAAGCATCGAAGAAGCACTAGCACAGTTAGATCCCAAGTTAAGAAAAAAATTAGGAAGTGGTATAGGAGTAAACTTTGAGTATCAACCCACACCAAGTTTTGGACTAAACAGGGCTCTTGGAGGAGGCTTACCTTATGGTAGGCAGGTATTAATATGGGGCAGTAAGTCTTCCGCTAAATCTTCTATGTGTCTACAAATGATTGCACTTGCACAGGCAGAAGGAAAGTTGTGTGCATGGATTGACTCAGAAATGTCTTACTCAGAAGATTGGGCAAGAAAGATGGGGGTAGATCCAGAAAAACTAATCTACTCACAAGCAAGAACTATTAGTGACATGGTAGAAGTTGGAGTAGGATTAATAAATGCTGGAGTAGATTTAATTGTAATTGATTCAATCACATCACTTCTTCCTGCAATATATTTTGAAAAAGATACAGATGAGATGAAGCCATTAGAGAACACAAAGCAAATTGGTGCTGAGTCTCGTGATTTTAGTAATGCGTGGAAGATGCTTAATTATGCTAATAACAAAGTTAAGCCTACACTTCTTGTTTTAATTAGTCAGTCTCGTAACAATATTAATGCTATGTATACAAGTCAGCAACCTTCGGGCGGTCAGGCTACTAAATTTTATTCTTCTTGTGTAATAAAACTATTTAGTTCTGAATCAGACAATCAAGCACTTAAAGGTAAAATATATGTAGGAGATAAAGCAATTGAAGAAAAGATTGGAAGAAAGGTAAGATGGGAATTGCAATTCTCTAAAACATCTCCAGGGTTTCAGTCTGGAGAGTATGATTTTTATTTTAGAGGAGACAAATTTGGCGTAGACACTATTGCTGATCTTGTCGATACTGCAGAGTCAATGGGGATTGTTGAAAGAACGGGCGCTTGGTATTTAATGCCAGATGGAACAAAAGTTCAAGGTAGAGATGGATTCATCAACAGAGTAAGGGAGGATCTTGATCTACAAGAAATGATTAAGGCTAAGATCAGTGGATAAGTACATAATAGTTGAGGGAAAATTTCCTTGCAAAACTTGTAAAAAAGAAGTAAAGACTATCAGGGTATATACTTCAACTGGCATGGCATCTTGGATGTGTTCTGAAAAACATTTATCAGAGGTACATTTATTCAAAGTTGGATATAAGAAAGTAAAAAAAAATGACTGAGAAAAGCGAAAGCAAAAGAATAGGTGCCAAGCAACATAAAAATTCTGGACGTAATACCAAGAAGGGCGATGCCACTTGGAGAGATTTTATTGTTGATTTTAAAGAAACATCAAAATCTTTTACACTTAATCAAAAAGTTTGGGCTAAGGCTGTTACTGATTCAATAAAGTCAGGCACGGATAAATCTCCAGCCATAGTAGTAATATTAGGAGAAGGAAACAAAAAAACTCGTCTTGCAATTATAGAATTTGATATGCTTGATCAATTAACATGGGAGGAAAAAAATGGAACAAGAACAGAATAAAACAACAATAGAAATGATTAATGGTCTTTCAGAAATATCGGAATATATGAAGGACGAAGAGTTTACTACTGCACTAACCACTATTGCTAAATTAATATTAAAACCAGACATTCCGATGAATGTAGCAACACTAGAAATAGTAAGGCTTCAGGCAATAGCCTCTAAAATGGCTTTACGTGCTACCTGGATGGCCAATGTTGACAAATCTAACAGGGGACAAAAGAACCTATACTATACCGCAGCAGAGTCTATAAATAATCTAGTTTCTGCCCTTAAGTACATAACAAGATGATATCTGATATAATTAATACAGAAAAACAAACAAAGGATAAAAAAATGGCAAAAAGTTTACTAAAAGAAATAATGGATAAAAAAATCACAGATAAAAAAGTCAAGTTTGTAGAAACAGATACCAGTTTTGTTGACGGCTTAATAGAAAAAATAGAACAAGGATACCTAACAAAGACAAAACCAAAGTTTACCAAGAAAAGTAATTTTTCTGCATCAGGATTAACTTATGGTGCTGGAGAGTGTCCTAGATATTGGTATCTTGCTTTTGATGGAGCCGTTCATTATGACAACTCTAGTGCATTTGGAGTAGCCAACAGGACCAACGGATCTTATGGCCATGAAAGAATTCAGCAAGCAATTTTAGATGGTGGTCTTTTAGACGAAGATATGGTTATGGATACGCTTCAAAGAAAGTATAACAAACAAACACATCCAGCAATGGAATTCAGGGCCAAGTTAGACGACCCACCATTTGATGGATATGGCGATGTTATGTTAAATCATAATGGAGAAAGATTAATTGGCGAAATTAAAACAATAACAAATGAGGGTTTTGAATATAAGAAAAAAAGTAGAAGGCCTAAGATGGCTCATCTTATGCAATTGCTTATGTATATGAAGATTTGGAAAATTGGTAAAGGTGTAATGATTTATGAAAACAAATCAAATCATGAATTATTAACTTTACCTGTATTAGTAAACGATCATTACCGTCGGTGGGTAGACCAGGCATTTGATTGGATGAAGACAGTTCATAAGGCTTGGAAAGATAGATCCTTGCCAGAGATACCATACAGATCTAATTCAAAGATTTGTAAGTCTTGTCCAATTCAAAAAGCATGTGCTGAAGCAGAGACAGGGGTAATTAAAATTAAACCTCTGGAGTTGCTTCAAGATGAAGAGTTGTAATTGGTGTGAAAAAATATTTGAAGGAAATGTTTCTTATCAAATATATTGTTCAGAAGAATGTAGAATTGCTGCAACAAAAGAAAAAATAGCACAAAGATATATTCAACAAAAAAGGCAAAAGCGAAAAGGAAAGGGAAGGGTTTGTAAAATGTGCAAAACAGGCTTATCTATTTATAATGATGAACCATTATGCAATAACTGTTTGATAAACCCTTCCGAAGTTGACAAAACATTAAAGCAAATAAAAAGGCTGTTAAATGAATAATTTACCAAAAACAATATGCTCTGTTGATGCTAGTACCAACAATTTGGCTTTTGCTATATTTGATACAAATCAAAAAACATTAATTTCTGTTGGGAAAATATATTTTGAGGGAGAAACTATTTATGAAAAAATTATGGATGCTGGTAAAAAAGTAAAAGCATTTTTTGATTATTATGGTGGTTTTGAGGCAATAGTAATTGAGCATACTGTATTTATGAATAGTCCAAAAACTGCAGCAGATCTTGCCTTAGTTCAAGGTTCTATTCTTGGATCAGCAGGTCAGGCTGGCACTAAGGAAATTGGAAGAGTATCTCCTATCACTTGGCAAAACTATCTTGGAAACAAAAGACTAACTAAAGAAGAACAGATAAATATCAGATCTGCTAACCCTGGAAAATCTGATTCTTGGTATAAAGCCTATGAGCGTATGTTAAGAAAAGAAAGAACAATTAAATTTATTAGTATTTATTATGATAGAGATATTCAAGATAACGATGTGGCAGATGCTTGTGGCATAGGCCATTGGGCAATTAATAATTGGGAGAAGGCATGAACAGCGATCAACTAAAAACTCAAATGATGATAGAGCATTTATTGTTACAAAATGCAATAGAAATATCTGGAATTGACGAAGAGACCAACGAGATGTTATACTCTATAACAGACAAATTAAAAGAAGTTAATCCTGAGTTGTATGCAGGATTAAAACAAGAGTTTGAACGTAATATGTTTGAAATGATAGATCAAGGACCAAAGGTGATGCAATGGAGGTTGTCTATATGAATAAACTATATACAAATGAAACTTGGCTTCGTAAAAGATATCATATTGATAAAAAGTCTCCTCAAGATATTGCAAAAGAATGTGGGGCAAGCGTAGAAACAATTTATGTTTACCTTGCTAAATTTGGATTAAGGAAGTCAAAGCGATGAGTTTAGATGCGGTATTTCCAGATTCTAAAAGATTTAAGTGTGATGATTTATACCTGTTAACGGTAGGCACAGAGGCAGGCAAGGAGATATTTGAAACCTGCCATGAAATTGCACACATGCTAGTTAAAAAGAATATTGCCTATGGCAATTCTGCATTAGAGCCTATTCGTATTTTTAGCAAAACAGACGCAATAGAACAACTTAATGTCCGCATTGATGATAAACTAAGTAGGGTCATGCGTGGAACAGAGTATGCTGGAGACAATGACATACAGGATTTAATTGGATATCTTGTATTATTGAAGATAGCAAAAGAAAAAAATTTGTCTAAGAAAGAGGCTTATGGATATGTCGACTGAAGAAGATTTAGTAAAACATCTTGATGAAATAAATAATGTTGTTGGAGAATATTTAAAAGGAAATGATCCAACAGTAATATCTAAACAATTAGACATACCACGAAATCGTGTTGTGCAGCATATTAATGAGTGGAAAGTCATGGCTTCTGCCAATGATGCAATTCGTGCTCGTGCCAAAGAGGCTCTTGCTGTAGCAGACACACATTACAATAAGTTAATATCTAAATCATATGAGGTCATGGATGAGGCGTCACTTAATAATAATCTTAGCGCAAAAACACAAGCAATAAAACTGGTAATGGATATTGAATCTAAAAGAATTGATATGTTACAAAAAGCGGGACTATTAGAAAACAAGGAACTTGCAGAAGAGATATTAGAAATAGAGAATAGGCAAGAAATATTAATGTCTATTCTTAGAGACATAGCATCAGAGTATCCGCAAATTCGTGATGAGATTATGCGTAGACTTTCTGAAATTGCTAAAAAAAATGAAGTGATTACAATTGTCCATGAAGTTTGATGATTTTTTAGAAGCACTTCAAGATAATAATTTTGAAGAAACTCCAGTAGATGCAAAAACATTTGTTGAGTCTCCAGATTACTTGGGTCAGCCCCCTTTGTCAGATATACAATATGACATTGTTCAGGCTATGAGTCAAATTTATTATAAAGAAGATATTCAAAAAATAATGGGTGAAGAAGAAGGAGCAAAATATTATGAAAAATACACAAAGAACGAAATCATATTACAACTTGGGAAGGGCAGTGGGAAGGACTTTACCTCTACTGTTGCTTGTGCTTATATTGTCTATAAGTTATTATGTCTCAAAGATCCTGCAAGATATTTCGGAAAACCAAGTGGAGATGCAATAGACTTAATCAATGTTGCTATTAACGCACAACAGGCTAAGAATGTTTTCTTTAAAGGATTTAAAACCAAGATTGAAAAGTCTCCGTGGTTTGCTGGTAAGTATGAAGCAAAGGTAGACTCTATAGGATTTAATAAATCAATTACTGTTTACTCTGGTCACTCAGAGCGTGAGTCACACGAAGGTTTAAATCTTTTACTTGCAGTTCTTGATGAGATTTCTGGTTTTGCATCTGAGGTTGCAACTGGAAACGAACAGGGAAAGACATCTGAAAACATATATAAAGCATTCCGTGGTTCTGTAGATTCTCGTTTTCCAGATCTTGGTAAGGTTGTTTTGCTTTCATTCCCTCGTTATAATGGAGATTATATTTCTGAGCGGTATGAAGCAGTAATCGCTGACAAAGAAGTAGTATCAAGGTCACATAGATTCATAATCAATCCATTACTTCCAGAAGATGACAAGGATAATTGGTTTGAAATAGCATGGGATGAGGACCACATTCAGTCTTATAAATATCCAGGAGTATTTGCACTTAAGCGTCCAACATGGGAAGTAAACCCTACTCGTAAGATAGACGATTTTAAAATTGCTTTTATGACAGACCTTGGCGATGCCATGATGCGCTTTGCATGTGTTCCCACATATGCGTCTGATGCATTTTTTAAACAGGTAGATAAAGTTCGTGCTTGTATGACAACTAGAAATCCTTTAGATCAATTCAGAAGATTTGAAGAAAACTTTAAGCCAGACCCAGATAAAGTTTATTATGTTCATGCTGACCTTGCACAAAAACACGACAAGTGTGCCGTTGCAATCGCACACGTAGAGAAATGGGTTAATGTTCAGGTTATAAAAGATTATCAACAAATATCTCCAATTGTCGTAGTTGATGCAGTAGCGTATTGGGAACCAAAGGTTGAGGGCCCAGTAAACCTATCTGAAGTAAAGCAATGGATACAAAATCTTCGCAGGCTTGGATTTAATATAGGATTGATTACTTTTGACCGTTGGCAGTCTTTTGATATTCAGAATGAGTTGCAGGCGGTAGGTATGAGAACAGAGACGGTATCTGTAGCAAAGAAACATTATGAAGACATGGCAATGCTTATGTATGAACAGAGACTGGTAATGCCTGCCATAGAACTCTTGTTTGAAGAGTTAACAGAACTTAAGATTATGAAAAATGATAAAGTAGATCACCCTCGTAAAAAATCTAAAGACCTTGCAGACGCCGTGTGTGGATCTATTTTTGGGGCTATCTCCTACACGCCAAGAGATCAAAACCTTGAAGTTGAAGTTCATACATTTAAAGGGCAACCACGCAGAGTTGACACGCTCCCTGAGAACGTGATACAATATAAACCTAGTCAAATAGAAGACATCAAAGACTATTTGGATAGACTAAAAACACTATAAAAAACTAAGGAGAAATAAATTAAATGAAGTCATTTAAGAAAATCGCAATAGCCCTGGTTGCAGCCATCGCTATGCAAATGAACGTAGCAACACCTGCAAGTGCTGCTGTAATGACAGTCGCTGTAACTCTAAACGGAACCGCAAACACAACTAATTCCGCTATTGCTACACCTGCTGCATTGCCAGTACCTGCTGACAATAAGATTGATGCAGCAGATGCATTAAGATTTATTGCAACAGTTGACACAGGAACAGCAGTTACTGCTGCCTGCACAAACTGCACAATCGTAGCAGCGCTACACACAGATGCAGCACCAGTCGGAGCATCATCTGGATCAGCATCCCTTACTACTGCAACTGGTACAGGAACAACCGCAACGTTTTATGTATATACTAAAACGACAGCAATTGGAACCGTA
>SXGQ01253262.1_pt1 | contig 55748 bp, 38 predicted proteins | sample 3178371 | NCBI WGS metagenome assembly SXGQ01 (sample SAMN11356859, study PRJNA531348) | freshwater metagenome | isolation source: freshwater sample F1-20 | place: China: Fuxian Lake, Yuxi | collected 2017-12-25
GAGGCGGTGAGCTGGGGCAAGGTCGATCCCGACAATCTACCGGATTGCGTCGTCTGCTACGCCGACAGCACCATCACGCTGCCCATCATCACGGCATACGCGCTCAGCAAAGTTAAACCGCGCAAACCGAAGCGGCTCTACGATCGCCGTGACCAGATGCTTGGTACGCTCCGCTCAATGTATCTCAAGCACGGCACCGTGGAGAAAATCGAGCATCGCACCGATCTCGATAAAGCGAAGAAGAAGAAGGCTGTAAAAGGACGGAGCGGACGGAGCGTCACCGGCACGAAGCGCGACTAATCCGGAGAGCGCTCAGCGCGTCTGGTGCCGGGCCTGCCGTTTCGGCTGCAGTCTTCTCGCAGTTTCCACGTTTTCGACGGTATCGAGAAAAGCGGGCACGCCCTTCCGCCCGATTCGCTGCCAGTCGCGAATGATCGCTTCCGAAGCAGCATCCCGGTCAATTCCCACATTTGTGACAAGAAATGTGTGAAGCGACTCCGCAAGCGTGAGCAGAGCGATTTCGTGAGTCCTGCGCAGCGTGGCCCACAGCCAGTCGCTCAACGCGAGCATCGCCGCGAAAGGACTGGGTCCGTCGCTCCAAAGTAGAGGGAGCGTTCCGGTGAAGTTGCCACTGTTTCCCATCAAATCCCAATAGCGTGCGAAGCGCCGCATCCGCTGCATATCCGGAAAGGAAATGTCGCGGGTTTTGAGAATCTCGTAGGGTGGCCGTTCCGCATACACCATCCCGTATTCCCCATCGTGGCGCACAATCGGCGTCCCGCGCAGGCGCTTCAGAATTCCGACCTGGATTTCCTGCGGACGAAGCGCAACCAGTCGATCGAATCCGCGGCCGAAACTTTCGATTCCCTCCCCCGGCAATCCCACGATGAGATCCGCGTGGATGTGCACTCCAGTGTGTTCACGTAGAAAACGGAAATTGTCCGCCAACCGTTCCAGATTCTGACGTCGCGAGATGTTCTGCGAGGCAAGTTCATCAAAGGTCTGGATGCCCACTTCAAATTGAAGTGCACCCGCTGGAAATCGGGCAATCAGCGTCCTGAGCTGGTCCGGGAGGCGATCCGGAATCATTTCAAAATGCACGAACATACCGTCGATCCAGTGGTCCAAGAAGAACTGGAGAATCGCCGTGCTCGTCGGCAGATGGAGATTGAACGTCCGGTCCACAAACTTGAACTGCCGCGCCCCGCGATCAATGAGGCCCTTCATCTCGGCAAGGAACGGCTGCAACGGAAATGCACGGACCGGAATATCGAGCGACGAGAGGCAGAACTCACACGTGAACGGGCACCCACGCGAAGCTTCCACGTAGATCACGCGGTGCGCGAGATCGTGTTCGGAGTAGAGCCGGTAAGGGAAAGCGACCGCATCCAGCTTCGGCAGCGGTGCCGCGATAATCCGTGGAAGCGGGCGTTCTGCCAGGATCTCCGTGACTGCTTCAGCGAACGCAAAGTCCGCCTCACCGGTAATCGTATGATCGGCGAGTTTCACAATCGCCTGCCCTTCCGTCTCGAAGGAAACCTCGGGGCCACCGATGATCACGCGAACTTCCGGCGCTATACGCTTGATGGCAGAAATCACCTCGGCCGTTTCGACGGTGTTCCAGATATACACACCGAATCCGACGATTCGCGGCTGCATCGCGAGAATGCGCTCCACGATTTCGAGCGGGCGCTGATTGATATCGAATTCCGCAATGGCCGCGCGCGATTCGAGCGCACCAAGATTGGCCATGAGGTAGCGCAAGCCGAATGAGGCGTGGATGTATTTCGCGTTGAGCGTCGCCAGAACAATGTCGGGCATACGCTAGTCCCAGATGAACTTCTTCAATCGCAGCTCCTTCACTTTGGCCTTCGCCTCCGCAGCGCGCGACCCCGGGATTCCACCGAGCTTCTCGTAGATTCCAAACGCACTGCGCCAGCTGCCCTGGGCTACGAGCATTCCCGCCGCCTCAAAGCCCGCCTTATAAAGCCAGAACGTCTCCTTGGCTCCGGCTGCGGAATCGTCGAGCAGTCGGGAGAAAAGAACGAGCGCTTCCTGCTGCCTCCCGAGTTGCACAAGTACGCGGCCTTGTTTGTAAACCGCCTGATTGTGCCACTCCGGCCCCGCATCGGGCGTGCTCGCAAGCTGCGTATAAGAGGCCAGAGCCGCGCCGAGCTTTTCCGGTGCGCCCTTCGCGATCTTCACAAGATTGTCGCCCTTCGCGCACAATGTCGCGAATCGAAGCTCATCCGGCACGGGCGGCTGCGCTTCGAGAATCGTTTGAAAAATCGCGGTTCCGTCCTTCTCGAGCTGATCCTGAATCAAACCCTGTTGGAACAATGCGTAATTGCGCAACGGCCCCTTGCGCTCGACTACCTGCGTGAACAGCGCAACTGCGCGCTCCGCACTGTCCTTGCCCATGCGCCGCGCGGCACACTGACCCGCAAGAAACAACGCGGTTTCCGCATAGCCACCATCGGGCTTCTCTTTCGCAAGCGTCTCGAACTGCGTTCCAGCGTTCGCAAAATCCTGCTCATGAAAATAAATTTGCCCCAGTTTCATCCGCACATCCGCGACGAGCTGCGATTGCGGGAGTTCGGCGATGAACGACAGGGCCAGCGCTTTCACCTTCTCGGCATCGCGCGGGCGCGCCGTATCGGCGGCGAATATCTCGGCATAACGGTTCCGCTCCTGCTGTCCTCCCGTGGTGTCCGAAGCCTCGACAGCTCGCGCATCGGCCAGTCCGACATTCGCTTGCGCTAGGAGTCCCGATGCCAGATGAATCTCCGCAAGCGCAAGGTGAGCCTCCCCGATTCGCGGATGCGTCGGGTAATCGGTGAGAAATGCGCGGATGGCGACCGGCGCCCCGGCATTTCCTTCACGCGCTTGCATGAACCCGGATTCGAGCAACAGATCGCCCGCGAGAGGATCAGCGCCATAGCTTGCTGAAAACTCAGCGAACCTCGATTGAAACCCGGCGAGATTCCTGCCTGCGAGTTCCGCGAGCGCCGCATTGAACGCAGCACTTTTCTGCAATCGGACCGAATGTTCGGCCGCGAGTCGGAAATACGTTACAGCGAGCGATGGATCACCCTTCTGAAAAGCAGCGAGCCCCATTCGCATTTCGAGATGAGCAGAGCGCTCGCGCTCCAATGCGGTGCGCTGGGCAGCCTCAAGCGACGCCAAAGCCGCGTCGAAACGGCCATCGAGAAGCCCAAGGTCCGCCTGCATTTCGTAAACATATGTCGTGAGACGATCGCCCGGAAAAAAGGTCAGGAACTGCTCGATCGATGTCGCCGCGTACTGGCGGCGGGTCTTTTCGCGCAACTGCATCCGGCAAATGTAGAACTGCGCCAAGACCGCCCGCTTCCGGGTTTCACCTTCCCGCTCGCGGGCCATTTTGTGGAGTTCGGTCTCACGTGGACTGCGATCGCGGGCGTTGATCTGATCGAGACGCCGGAAGATCATTTCGATGGCGGGGTTATCGGGAAAATTCCACAGGAATGTCTCCAACGCGCGGGCCGCGGATTCCGAACCTTGGTTACCGAGCTTCAGCCTTGCTTCGGTCGCAGCGAGGACGATCGCTGCATGAAGATTGGGAGTCATTCCCTCAGGCTCGGCAACAATTCGATCCAGCGCATCCAGCGCATCCTGCCATCGCCCGGCGGACTCTGCATCACCATTACGGACCGCCGACGCAAGAAGGATGCGAGCCTTCACGTAATCGCGCCATTTCCGATCCGAAGCGCCTTCGGGCTTGATTGCGTCGAGGAGAGCCCCGGCTTCCGAAAGCCGCCCGAGCTCGGCCAACAATCCTGCGTGGCGAAGCTTCGCGGAAATTGGCGCGGCCCCGCTGGCAATCAAGTTCTCCAGCACCGCGACAGCCTCAGGAGTCCTGCCGAGGACTTGCAATGCTTCAGCCCGGCCGACTGCCGCGGATACCGGGTTGCTCCGCGATTCGCCGACAGCTTCGTAACCGGCAAGGGCCTCCGTCCACCGTCCATCGGCCGCGAGAGCGTGGGCGCGGAGGATTGTTGCCTTGCGTCCCTGCGCACCTTCCAGTGCCGCGATAGCGTCGGTAGCCTTTCCGACCCGAAGCATCGCCTCTGCGCTCAGCAGCAGAGCGTCATCCCGCTCCGCGGCAGGAAAATCCGGCTGCCGGAGCGCCAGCGATAGCTCCGCGAGCGCAACCTCTGGAATTCTTGCCTCCAGCGCCCGCCGTGCAGAATCGATCGCGGGATGCGCAGCCCATAAAGGCATGGCAAACGCGATGCTGAAAACGGGGATTTGAAAAATCGATTTCACTGCCCGACTACATAACGCGCCGTGCGTCCGCCGTCCACAGCGCGCACAAAAAAAGGCGCACAGGGCTTTTCGACGTTGATTGCCCGCGCGACGACACACTATGTTCGATGCATGATCGCAGGCATCGCACTTCTCATCGCAGCAGCAACCTACCGGCTACTCCCCATATTTATGGAAGTCTCCACCCAGCAGCCGTCGTGGCTGCCCGGTTTCTCTCCGCTCGTCGCGATGATCCTCTGCAGCGCCGCGTTTCTACCGCGCAGGACCGCGATCATTCTTCCGTTTGCGACCATCCTTTTCACCGACATCGCGCTGAACAATTTCTACAAATCCCCCGCCCTCACGCCCGACATGGCGGGAAATTTCGCGGCATTTGCGGCAATCGCCTTTCTCGGCTGGCGACTGCGTTCACGGGCCGGGTTTTCGACCATGCTGCCTGCGGCCATTGCTTCGAGCATCTTCTTCTACTTCGTTTCGAATTCGCTCTCGTGGATTTTGATTCCGGAATACGCGAAGACTTTTTCCGGCTGGTTTCAAGCTCTCACGACCGGCCTTCCCGGCTATGCGCCGACGTGGACATTCCTTCGAAATGAACTGGTCTCGAACACGCTCTTCACTGCGCTTTTCGTCATTTGCATGAAGCGGGGAAGCGTGAAGACACCCACAACCGAGCTGGCCCCCGCTCGCTGGTAGAAACAATGCCAGTAGCTCCGCTCAAATGCCCTCAGTGCGGCGGGACGATCGAACTCCAGTCGATTGGCGAGGCCGCGAAATGCGCGTACTGCGGGACGCAGCACAGTGTTCCCGAGGGCTCTGCGCGCCAGCTTACACCGGAGGAAATTCAGGCAAGACTGACCGAGGCCCGGCTCCACGTAGAGAACATGATGGACGTGATGATGCCGAACCGGCGAAAGATTACGTTCGCCATCACGGCTTTCATTTTCATTGTTGCCGCGTTGGTTATCGGAGGAATCCTTGTGGCCATTACCACGGCTTTCCGGCACTGATTTAGCCATGCCAATTTACGTTTATGAGCCTTGCGACGGAGAGTGCAAAATCTGCGGCGGCAGTTTCGAAATCAACCGCCCCATCGACCGCGCGCCTCTCACCAATTGCCCTCTTTGCAAAAAGGAATGCCGGAAGGTCATCTCCAACGTGAACACTCCGCGTATCAGCCGGCCTATCGGACCAGCCGAGGCTCGCAACGCCGGATTCAGCGTTTTCAAGAAAGTCTCCAGCGGCGAATACGAGCGCCAGTAAAAGTGATTAATGACGGGACTCGGACGAGCCTGCGACACCGCTCAAATCCCCCTCCCCGAGCTTCCGTTTGAACAGCTCGATTGCGTGCAGATAGACGAAGTTTGCGAGTACCGGATTATACCGCGGCCCCTCGTCACGAATAAACGCATGAGCGCCGTTGTATTCAAGCGAGGTGTAAAGTGTGCCGCCCTGCTCAAGCGCCTCGCGAATCTGCACCCGAGCCTCATAAGGCACGTGCGGATCCTGCCGGCCCCAGATCATCAATAGCTCAGCCTTGATGTCCCCGCGTCTGGCGCGCTCCAATGAGTCATCCCTCATCCCCGTACCCAGCCCACGCGCATGGCTCTCCAGTTTATGAATGTCCGTTGCGTAGAGACATACCCCCGCGAGGATCTCGCTGCTCATCGAATTGCGAAAACTCAGATGACCGCCGATGCAAATCCCCATGGAACCGAGTTTGCCCGTGCAGGCGGGATGCGTTTTCAAAAAAGCACGCGCCGCAGCCATGTCCGCATCATACTGCTCGATATCGATGTTCACCTTGCACCAATTCCCGCGATCCGCTCCCGCGCTGTCGTAGCCAAGCACAGTTCCGGGCGCTTCGTGCATGTGAAAAATCTCCGGCACGGCCACCACGAATCCATTCCCCGCCAGCAGTGCCGCCGTTCGCCGAATCGGGCCGGTCGCCTGAAAAATTTCCGAGAATAAAACGATACCCGGATAGCGACCGGAGGCGACCGGACGGAAGACATGGGTCCGCATCGGGACTGTTGGCGTCTGCAAATCGGAGTATTCGTGATCAATAATGTTCATGGCGGCGCTTGCTCTATCGCGGCGACATCCCGCGCGCAAGCGGCGCGGATTCCTTGATTGAACCGCGCGCAGCTTATTGGAAACATGCGGGAATGGAGCCACTTCACAATTTGCACGACACGCAAAACCAAAAAGACCGGCGGGGAATTGCCATCGACCGCGTCGGAGTCCGCGCGCTGCGCTACCCGATGCAGGTGCGCGATAAAGCACGCAGGCTTCAGCACACGGTTGCAAGCGTGACGCTCACCGTGGATCTGCCGTCGCGCTTCAAAGGCACACACATGAGCCGCTTCGTGGAAGTGCTGAACGCAGCAGGCCCGGAGATCCACGTGGACAGCGTGCCGCAGATTCTCCATGCGCTCCGCGAAAAGCTTAATTCCACGAGTGCGCACGTGACATTCGAGTTCCCGTATTTCATCGAGAAAAAGGCGCCCGTCACAAAGGCCCCCGGCATTATGGATTACACCGTTCGCTTTGACGCCACAGCCAAAGGGCGAAGCGTCGATTTTGTGTGCACAGTGATCGTTCCCGTCACCACTCTCTGTCCCTGCAGCAAGGCTATTTCGGACCGTGGCGCGCACAACCAGCGCGGCGCAGTGACCTACAGCGTGCGCTTTAAGAAGCCCGTCTGGATCGAGGATCTCATCGGCCTGATCGAACGCAGCGCAAGCAGCGAACTCTACAGTCTGCTCAAACGCCCCGACGAGAAAGCCGTGACCGAGCGTGCCTACGACAACCCGGTCTTCGTCGAAGACCTTGTCCGGAACATCGCCGCCGCCTCCAACGCACAACCCGACATATCCTGGTATCGCGTCGAAGCGGAGAACTTCGAGAGCATCCACAACCACAACGCTTACGCCGTCATCGAGAAAAAGAAGACCAAAGCGCGCGGAAAATAAGGTCAGCACCGCTGTCAGATTGGCAGAATTCAGAAACCCGCGCTTCCACGCGGCACACGTTTCGCTACAAGACATTCGCCCAATCATGTCTGATACCATCGATTTCGCGCAGAAACGCGTTCTCATCTTCATCGTTGCCTACAATGCCGAGAAAACCATCGGCAGCGTGCTCAATCGCATTCCGCCTGCCTTGCGCAACCCGAGCGTAGAAGTGCTTATCATCGATGATTCCTCGAAGGATCAGACCTTTGCACAGGGCGTGAAATCCGAGACGAGCATCGACAACCTCCGGATCATCACGCTCCGAAATCCGGTCAATCAAGGCTACGGCGGCAACCAGAAACTCGGCTACCGCTACGCGATCGAGAACGGCTTCGATATCGTGGCGCTCGTGCACGGCGACGGCCAATACGCTCCGGAGAAGTTGCCTGCCCTCGTCGAACCGCTCATCAAGGGCGAGGCCGATGCCGTATTCGGCTCGCGGATGATCAAGAAGCAGGACGCCCTCGCGGGCGGGATGCCGCTCTACAAATGGATCGGAAATCAGGTGCTCACCAGCTACCAGAACGTGATGCTCGGAACGCAGCTGAGCGAGTTCCACAGCGGCTACCGGCTTTACTCGGTGGCGGCTTTGAAGCGCATCCCGTTTGAGCGCAACTCAAACGATTTCCATTTCGATACCGACATCATCATCCAGCTTCATTTCGCCGGAATGCGCATCGCGGAAATTCCGATTCCGACATTCTACGGTGACGAAGTCTGCCACGTAAACGGTCTGAAATACGCTTGGGATTGCTTCAAGACGATGATCCGCGCTGCAATGCATCGGAAGAATCTGCTGTATGATCGCAAATTCGACGTTGGCGCTGTCGAGGAGACCTACGATCTGAAGCTCGGCTTTCGCTCCAGCCACACGATGGCGCTTTGTGCCGTGCAAAAGGGCGCCCGGGTGCTCGATATCGGCTGCGGCCGCGGTTATGTGGCCGAACTCATGGCGAAGGAAGCAGCACACGTCACCGGACTCGATCAGTATTCAAAGGACACGAGCGAGCTTCCGAATGTGGACTACAAGAAGTGGGACATCGACAACGCCCCGTGCCCGGTGAACGTTTCCGACTACGATCAAATCTTCCTTCTCGATATCATCGAGCACCTCAAGGACCCGGAAGTTTTCATGGAAATGCTCCGGGAGCGGGCTGAACACAAACGCCCGGAAATCATACTCACCACGGCAAACATCGCATTCTTCGTGACGCGTTTCATGCTGTTCATCGGACAGTTCAATTACGGCCGGAAGGGAATCCTCGACCGCACGCATACGCGGCTGTTTACCTTCCGAAGCCTGCGCGATTTATTTGAGCAAACCGGCTATCAGATTAGCGAAATCCGGGGCATCCCGGCTCCCTATCCCAAGGTCCTCGGCATGGGAATTCTCAGCCGCATTGTGATGCTCATCAATCAGGCCTTCATTCGGATTCCGTTCCTTAAAGGGCTGTTCAGCTACCAGATCTACGTCCGCGCCCAGGCCCGTCCAACCGTTGCGAATCTGCTCGCGAAGACGATTTCGACCAGCGAGGAACTGCGCTCCGAACTCGCAAAATCCGGAACTAAGTAGCACGGCGTTATTCCGCGCCTGGCGGCAGTCTTTGTTGCTGGGAAGAACACTGCGTGACTGGAAGGGGGGCCAGCAACTGCTGTTGACGATACGCCGCCGTCATGCTGCGTCTCAACGCGGTCCTTTCGATTCGCAAATCGCGCTCACTTCAAAAGCTCGTTGAGCAGATTCGCCAGACGGTGCCCGGCGATCACAATCCGTTGTTCGGCGACCTTCCGGCTGTCCTTGACCCAGGCTGCTTCAAGCTTCCGGACCTCAATATCCGCCGGATGCTCGCCGGGAGGATAAGCCTTGGTGCAGCCGATGGTGTGACTTTCCCGCGCCCACGCTTCGGCTCCGGTGGCATTCTTAATCTCCGCGACAATTCCCGGCGAAATTGCTGTATCAATCTCGTTCGCGCGCTCCGCGATAATCCCCTCACCCGGCGCCTCCGGACGCGCAGCGGGCGCTTTCCACGCTTCGACAATCTTACCATCCGCTGAGTCAAAACGAAACGCCTTGTCCCAATACGTGTGGAGATTGCTCGATTGACCGCTCATCAGATCGCTGAACGGCACGCCGTAAATCATGTATCCATTGCCGCCGCGGTCGTTGTTCCATGTCGTGGCGTGAAGCGGCTGGTGCACATCGCCCACCCAGTGGATCAACTGACCAAGCGCCTCTGCGCGTTTCTCCTTCGTGGCAGCGGCATCTTTAAGCGTCGCAATATTTTGCTCAATCGCCCACACGACATGGGGCGGCTCGGGGATCTTAAAACCGGAACCATCGGCGGATTTCTCTCCGTCAATGTAGTGCCATTTGCTCCACGGATATTCCTTCTTCGGCAGTTCGCGAAGGTCGTCCATCCAGCAGCCCACGGTGACGAAATTATACGGTTTGCCTCCGTTGAACTTGCCGTCGATCAGAGCGACCAGTTCGGCGGCCCTTTCGCGAGCCACCGGAGTCATATGCCGCCATGCGATCTGCCCGACCAGCATGTGACCTGCGGGATCCCACGCGTTGCAGACCGCCGGAACCGCCAGAAAAACGAGCAAAGTCCGCGTCATTCCACGACCTTCAGTTGATCGATCGAAGTCATCTTGATCTGAAGCGTCCCGTTAAACTCCGTAAGTTCGCCGGTGACCCGCACCTTTTTCCCTACGAACTCGGCGAGTTTCTCTTTCGTGAACTTGCCGTCGCCTGCGTTGGCAAAAAACGTGAGCGAGACAGACAGGCGAAAGTTGTCGGTAAAATTGAGATAGCGGATCGAACCCGCCTTGTTCTCGCCCTGCTTCACGATGGGACCTTCGAGCGTCACCTTTTTGCCTTTGAGCGGCTTAAGCTCTTCGAGAGCAGTTGGCGCGTAAATCTTCTCACCGGATGGCGCGGTCGGCTCGGCGGCTTTCGGTGGCTCTGCGGGTTTTGGTGCCTCAGGCGTCTTCTCGTCTGCGAAACCGAGTGAACAAAGAGCCGCGGCGGAAAAAGCGGAAACGATGAACTTCATATGCGGGATATTCAAAACGCAGTCTCTGGAGTCTGGCGAACCAAAACTGCCACACGTTTTAACCACCTTCGCAGACGCCAATTTCCGACGTGCGTCCGACAATATTTGCACCAATACGCGATTGGCTTCGTGGTAATCCTCGCACGATGAACATCCAGTCACTAATTCCATGCGCGGTGCTCCTGCTTCCGGCTGTCTCGATTGCCGCTGGCGACCGGGTTGTTTTCAACCGCGATGTGCGCCCGATTCTCGGTGAATATTGCTACCATTGCCATGGACCGGACCCTGGGACGCGAAAGGAAGGCATCCGATTTGACCGCGAGGACGGTTTCTTTTCCGACCGCGACGGCTCAGGACCGACGGTCATCAAGGGTCAGCCCGACAAGAGCCCTCTCTACACGAGGATAATCTCCATCGACCCCGACGAGATCATGCCCCCACCGAAGGAGCACAAAACGATGAAGCCGGCGGAAATCGCCGTCATCAAAAAATGGATCGAGCAGGGCGCGGAATGGCAGCCGCACTGGGCGTTCATTGCCCCTTCAAAGCCGCCGGTGCCGCAGGGTGCGCCGCATCCTGTGGATGCATTTGTGCGCGAACGACTTGATGCAGCCGGGCTGAAACCTTCGCCCCAGGCCGACAAGCGGACGCTCGCCCGCCGGCTTTCGCTCGACCTTACCGGTCTCCCGCCTGCTTCGGAAACGGTCGAAGCGTTCGTGAATGACGCCTCTCCCGGTGCTTACGAGAAGCTCGTGGACAAACTGCTGGCCGATCCTGCCTACGGCGAACACCGTGGGCGTTACTGGCTCGACGCGGCTCGATACGGCGACACCCACGGCCTTCATATCGACAACTACCGCGAGATCTGGCCCTACCGCGAGTGGGTCATCAACGCATTTAACAACAATCAGCCATTCGATCAGTTCACGGTGGAACAAATCGGCGGCGATCTCCTGCCAAAGCCAACACGCGAGCAACTCATCGCGACGGGATTCCACCGGTGCAACATCACGACTGCGGAAGGCGGCACGATTCCGGAGGAGAATCTCGCGAACTACGCGAAGGACCGGGTGGAGACGACGTCGTGGGTCTGGCTCGGACTCACCTCAAATTGCGCGGTGTGTCACGATCACAAGTTTGATCCGATTTCGACCAAGGAATTTTACGCAATGACCGCGTTCTTCCGGAATACCACGCAGGCGCACACCGACAGGAATGTCCGCGACACCGCACCGGTTCTCGTCCTGCCGCAGGGCGAGGATGCCAAACGTTTCGATGCCATTCCCGGCGAAATCGCCGGAGCCAATGCAAAGCTCGCCGAACGTCAGAAAGCGATTGGGGCGGAATTTGAAAAATGGCAGGCTGTTGCGAAGGCTGAAGCGATTGAAAATGCCACTTACACGAAGAACCTGCTCGCACAGATTCCGTTGAGCGAGGGCAGCGGAAATTCGGCGAAGGGTGTGGTCGGCGGCAAGCCACAGGCTTTTGGACTCCCGGCCAATCTCGTCTGGAAACCCGATGGTAAAACAGGACCGGCGGCACAGGTCGCCGACGGAGCATCCATCGACCTCGGACCGCTGGGCGACTTCGACAAGGGCGACGCATTCTCGGCGAGCCTTTGGTTTTTCCGCCCCGGTGCCAGCAACAGCGCGGGCGGGATTCTCGCGAAAATGGATAAGTCGGACGGCTACCGTGGATGGGACATTTTCTACGCGGAGAACGAAATCGCGGTTCACATCGTCAACAACTGGCCCGGCGACGGACTGAAGGTAAGCACGACTGACCAGGCTGGGAAACCGGATCAATGGCGTCACATCGCCATCACTTACGACGGCTCCGGCAAAGCCAAGGGCGTGAACATTTACGTGAATGGACGGCTCCGCAAAACCAAGATTGAGAACGATAAGCTGAAAGGAACCATCAAGACCAAGCAACCGCTGATGGTCGGTCGCCGAGGCGGCGGAGGCGAAGCCTTCACCGGCGCTGTTCAGGATGTGCGCATCTACTCCGGAGTGCTGACCGCGAAACAAGCACTCGCAATCGCCGAGGTGCCGGACCTCCGCGCGATACTCGCGAAGCCTGTGGACAAACGGCTTCCCGAGGAAAAGCAGCGACTGCTCGCATTTTTCTCCACGGGCGATCCGCAGAGCAATGAGCTCACCTCACGCATCGCCGCGCTTGAAGGCGAGCGGACGGAGATTCAGAAACGCAGCCCGGTAACGCATATCCAGGAGGAGCGAAAGGATTCGCAGCCGATGGCACGCCTGCTGAACCGCGGTCAATATGATCAGCCGAAGGAGGAGTTGAAACCCGCGGTTTATTCGGCACTGCATCCAATGCCCGCCGGAGCGCCGCTCAATCGATTGGGCCTCGCGCAATGGCTGGTCGCGAAAGACAATCCTCTAACTGCTCGCGTCACGGTGAACCGTTTCTGGCAGGAGCTTTTTGGCACGGGACTCGTGAAATCATCCGATGATTTCGGAATCATGAGCGAAGCCCCTTCGCACCCGGCATTGCTCGACTGGCTCGCCGTCGATTTCCGCGACAGCGGCTGGGACGTGAAACGCCTCATGCGCCTGCTCGTAACGAGTGAGACCTACAAACAAAGCGCAAACTTCAGCCAGGAACTGCTCGAACGCGATCCGGAGAATCGGCTCCTCGCGCGTGGTCCGCGCTTCCGCATGGACGGTGAAATGATCCGCGACTACGCACTCGCTGCGAGCGGACTGCTTAAATCCAAAATCGGCGGACCGAGCGTGCGTCCCTACCAACCGGATGGCGTGTGGGAGGCAGTCGCAATGCCGGGCAGCGATACGGGCAAATACAAACGCGATACCGGAGAGGCACTCTACCGCAGAAGCATGTACACATTTTGGAAGCGCAGCGCTCCGCCCGTCACCATGGAGGTCTTTAATGCGCCCAGCCGCGAGGCCTGCACCATCCGGCGCGAACGGACCAACACCCCGCTTCAGGCGCTGGTGACGCTCAATGATCCTACATTCGTAGAAGCGGCGCGGAATCTTGCGCAGTTGGCACTCAAGACTTCGAAAGGCGAACCAAAGGCCACGCTCGACTTCATCGCGCGCCGTGTTCTCTGCCGTCCGCTGCGGCCGTCGGAAACGCCTGTTCTCGAAACAAGCCTCACTTCCCTCACCGCGCACTACACGCAGACTCCGGCCGATGCGACTGCTCTCATTTCCTACGGTGAAAGCAAAGCCGACCCCGCGCTTCCGCCGCCGCAACTCGCCGCGTGGACGATGATCGCCACGCAAGTCATGAATCTCGACGAAGTCATCAACAAATAACACAGCCATGAATCCCATTCTCGACTACGCCAAATACGAAACCCGCCGGCAGTTTTTCGCCCGCGGAAAAAACGCACTCGGCATGGCTGCTCTCGCATCGCTCCTCGGAAGCGACGCATCGGCCGAGCCGCAGCATCCGGCGAAGGCTGCGCTGCGTTTTGCGCCGAAGGCCAAACGCGTAATCTACCTCCACATGGTCGGCGGTCCCTCGCAGATGGACCTCTTCGACTACAAGCCGGAGATGGAGAAATACTACGACAAGGATTTGCCCGACAGCATCCGGCAGGGCCAGCGGCTCACCACGATGACCAGCGGGCAGAAACGTTTCCCCATCGCGCCATCGAAATACAAGTTCGCGCAGTACGGCAAAAACGGGATGTGGATGAATGCGGAACTTCTCCCGTGGTTCTCAAAGTGCGTGGATGATGTCGCATTCATCAGGTCGATGCACACGGAAGCCATCAACCACGAACCGGCGATCACGATGATCCAGACGGGCAATCAACTTGCCGGACGCCCGTGCCTTGGCTCATGGACAAGTTACGGATTGGGATCCGCAAATCAGGATTTGCCGACATTTGTGGTGCTCGTTGCCGAGCCCACCAATCGTGAGCAGATTCAGGCAATCTCCGGAAAGCTGTGGACCAGCGGATTCCTGCCCGGCCAGCACGCCGGCGTAGCGTTTCGCAGCAAGGGCGATCCGATTGTTTACATCAATAATCCGCCTGGTGTTCCGACCAGCGTACGCCGGAACACCCTTGACGGCATTCGCGCGCTCAACGAGCAGAACGCCGCGCTTGTGGGCGACCCGGACATCCACACCCGCATCGCCCAGTACGAGATGGCGTTCCGCATGCAAAGCAGCGTGCCGGACCTCACGGATTTCAGCAAGGAGCCGGCGTCCACGTTCGAACTCTACGGTCCCGAGGCCAAGAAACCCGGCACCTTCGCGAACTCTGTCCTCCTCGCGCGACGCCTCGCCGAACGCGGTGTTCGCTTCACTCAAATCTACCACAACAACTGGGACCACCATTCCAACGTCTCCGGGCGTATGCCCGATCAGTGCCGTGATGTGGACCAGCCGTGCTACGCGCTGCTTCAGGATCTGAAATCGCGCGGGCTTCTCGATGACACGCTTGTCCTTTGGGGCGGCGAGTTCGGGCGCACGATTTACAGCCAGGGCGGGCTTTCGAAGCAAAACTACGGACGCGACCACCACCCGCGCTGCTTTACGATGTGGGCCGCCGGCGGCGGAATCAAAGGCGGCGTCGTTTACGGGGCCACCGACGACTTCAGCTACAATATCGTCGAGAACCCGGTTCACATCCGAGACCTGCACGCGACGCTGTTGCAATTGCTCGGCTTCGACCATCATCGCCTGACCTACAAATGGCAGGGACTCGACGCGCGTCTCACCGGCGTCGATCCGGCGAAAATCATCAAGGATATCCTCGTGTAAACAGCACGTGGAGGGTTGATACATTGCAGCGGGCGATTGCCTCACAAGAATTCGTCAAAGCGTTGCATTACGAAACCAAGTCCTCTTCATGCTCCAGAAAACCTTCGCGCTCCTACTTGCGGCAGCGGCCGCCGTTCATGCAGCCGACTGGCCGGCGTTCAAGCGCGACGCAGCCCGTTCATCAGTCACCGGCGAATCAATTTCGCTTCCGCTGGTGCCCGCATGGAAGTGGAACTCTCCACAACAGCCCACTCCTGCGTGGGGAGATCCCGGAAGGTCCCTGAATCCTCTCGATTTCGACTACGCGTTCCAGCCCGTCGTCGCGTCCGGCATTGTCGTCTTTGGCTCATCGGCCGACGACACCGTGAGGGCTCTTGATGCCGCGACCGGCCAGCCGCTCTGGCAGTTCGTATGCGGTGCACCGGTGCGTATTGCACCGCACCTTGCCGACGGCAAGTGCTATTTCAGCTCGGACGACGGCAACGTCTATTGCGTCGATTTGAGAAGCGGCAAAATCGTCTGGCAAAAGCGCCTTGCCCTGAATGGCGAGAGCGTCATCGCCAACGGTCGCATCGCATCGCGCTGGCCCTGCCGCAGCGGCATTCTCGTCCGCGACGGAGTCGTTTATGCCACCGCGGGAATGTGGCCGAGCGAGGGCGTGTTCATCTTTGCGCTCAATGCCGAGACCGGTGCCGAAATCTGGTGCAACGACACGAGCTGTTACGACTACATCGAGTATCCACACGTCCCATCGGCCTCCTTCGGCGGGCCTGCACCTCAAGGTCCGCTGCTTGCGAACGATGATGTTTTGCTCGTTCCCACAGGACGCGGCGTTCCTGGTGCCTACGATCGCAAAACCGGCAGCCTGCTTCACTACCGGGCTGATAGCGCAGTCGGACACAAAGGCGGCACGTGGGCGACGCTCGCAAATGGCACCGTGTTTGTCACAGCAGTGGGCTGGCAGCCGGACATCCCTCCGCGGCTTGGCGAGAGCGTCGAGCACTTCGCCGACAGCCTGGCAGCATTTACGGCGACTACCGGCGTTGAGGAATGGAAGGCCGGTGCGGCGCTCAAAACTGTCGCGCCCGAATGGAAATCCCCACGGTGGCGTGGACAGGTCGCAGCCGGACTTCTCGGCAAGACTCGAGCGGTAATCGATGGCGACCGCGTGTTCGCGTTTGGAAATGGAAAGGCTGATGCATGGGAACTCGCAGGCGCAGAACCGAAGGCCCTTTGGACCATTGAACACGCGCGCGTTTACGCGGAAGCACTCGCGGCAAACGCGCTTTTCACCGGGCAGATCGAAAGAGTGAATGCGCTGGATCCGCGGAACGGCGCGGAATTGTGGGCGGCGCATGTGGATGGCACGGCCCGGGGTATCGCAATCGCGGATGGACGCGTCTTCGTCGCAACATCGACCGGCGCGCTGCACGTCTTTGGAAAAAGTACAGCGCCGGCAATCACCGCCACGGCATCAGGCAAGCACTCCGCAGCCTCACTTTCACCAAGCGTGGAAGCCGCATTGAAAGCGCTTCCTTCCGCAAGCGGCTTCGCGGCAGTTTTCGGAGGACAAGACGCCAGACTCGCGGAAAGTCTTGCCGCACGCACGGGCTTCCACATCGCCACAGTGCTTCGGGACTCCGCTTTGGTAAACCGGGAGCGGGCGCGACTCGTTGCGGAGACTTCGCTCTACGGTTCCCGCATTAGCGTCCATGCCGCGGGCGACGTCACGTTTCCTGACTATTTTGCAACGCTTGTGGTTATCAATGAAGACGCAGCGGGTGTTCCTCAATCGGAGCTCGGACGAGTTCTGCGTCCGTATGGAGGCGTGCTGTGCAGCGCTTTCGTACCGCTCCCTTCAGCTGCAGAGATTCCGGATGCGGTAATGCGCGACGGGCTTCTTGTCCGCGGTGCGCTAAAAGGCGCTTTCGATTGGGACGGAAAGGTCGCAGCGGATGAACGGGTGAAATGGCCGCTGAAGTTTTCGTGGTGGGGCGGCCCGTCTTCGCAGCTACAGAAAGCACGCCACACACGTCCGCGGACGCCGCTCGCCGCAGCGGGACGCCTGTTTGTTTTCGGTGAGAACACTGTCTCCGCAATCGACGCGTACACGGGCACCGAGCTTTGGTCACGGCGGCTGAACTCATCGCTCGGAATGGACGCCCCGGCGATCGCTACTGCTGATTCCTTCTACGCTGCCGCAGGCGCAGGAATCGTCCGCTTCGACGCAGCGACCGGTCGATTGATCGGACGATACGGCGAAGCCGGCCCGATGCAGCCGGTTCTCGACGCCACCAAGCCCTTGCACATCGACGGCACGCATCGCGTTGGTGCGAGTTGCGCCATCGACATTGAATCCACGCCAGCGGCTCTCCGGATTACGCTCGATGCGAAAAACAAGGACGCCCAGCGGGACGATGCATGGGAACTCGGATTCGATTTCCGCTCCGCCGATGCGCGCCTCAACGCTCCGGGGCCGGGCACTTATCAACTCGTCATCGGGGTGCACGACGGGGCAACGCGGAATCACCCGACGTTCCGCCATCCGGCTCCACGAATTGAAAAGGACGCAGCCGGTAGGATCGCAGTGAGCTTTTCGTGGGACGAAATCGAGCGATTCGCGGGATGGCGTCCGACTGATTTCGCGCTCGCCGCGGACTGCAAACTTTGGGGACCAAAGCTCGACCTCGTACTCTGGGACAAGCCGCTGACCACTGGCCGCCCGAAGTCCTTCCACGACTCTGAAGCGATCATCGTCGTCTCGCGCGATGCGACAACGGGCTCGGTAAATGTGCCCGCACGACCGCTGGCCGAATCACCGCTGAAGCCGGCGCGCGGTGAGAGCGGGCCTCTGCCTCTGCTTTCGCAGCGCAGACCGAAGGCAGACCTGAGCGACTTTTCCGCAGCGGGAGTCGCGAATGAGAAGGCGGATGAATCGAAACTGACCCAACTGCCACGCGCAAGGGGCTTCGAGTTTGAGATGCGCGAGGAGCCATTCACCGGTGAGAGCGGCACGCTGGATTACACGCCGAGCTACGGGTGCAGCGGCATCATCAGCTCGGCGGTGATGGATTTCATGCGCAGCGGCACGATCGGAATGTATGACCGTAGCGATGACTCCGGAATGCGGAACATCAGCGGCATTCGCAGCGGATGCGGCCAGACGATTGTCCCCGCACTCGGAATGCTGCTCTACGCCGAAGGCACCGGGAATTGTCTCTGCACTTACAATTTCGCGACCTCATTCGGAATGGCTCCGGCCGCAAAGCAGCGCAATGAAGACTGGGCGATGTTCGATGACACACAACCGGGCACATCGAGCCTGCGTCACGTTGCGTTCAATCTCGGTGCACCGGGCGATCGCCGCGATGAAACCGGCACGCTCTGGCTCGCGATTCCGCGTCCGCCGCTCGCGGTGAAAATGGGGAATGCATTGACCGTGCCCGTAACCATCGACTCCACCGGCGGGAGCGAGCGCATCAACACCGACCGCCGCGCGATCACCGGCACGAACAAGCCCTGGCTCTACGGATCCCACATCGCGGGGCTGCAACGATTCCATCTCGACCTCCAGTATTATGAACCCGGCAACCAGTGCCTGAGCATCGCCTCACCCGCTCCGACCATTGACGGTAGCCTCGCCGACCCGTGCTGGGACGGCTTCGGCGCAGTTCCCGTCCGGAAGGATGCCACGCTTTGGATGCGTCACGATGCGGAGAATCTTTACATCGCCACACGTACTCAGCCCGGTGCAAAAGCTCCTCCATTTACAATCACGTTCGGCGATCCCGGTGCTCGGAAGCTGGTGAATATCAGCTTCACAGGCGGACGCACCACGACGATGCGTCTCGATGTGCCGGATTTCGACCGCAAGGCGGACGTGAGGACACTGGCCGAGATTTCGCCTTCGCCGCTCAACCTTGCCGGAATTCGCAGCGCAGCGAAGGAAGCCACGGAACTCGCGATTCCCTGGGCATCGCTGGCTGATGCGGGACTCGACCGTGAGAAGCTCGTCGCCTCGCCGAACGCACTGGCCTTTTACGGACGCAAAGCGCCGGATATCGTCAGGAACTTCACACGCACAGCTTTCACAATTCGCACGCTCGCTGCGGCACCGACATCTGCGAACTACACGGTGCGCCTTCATTTCGCAGAACTCGGCGCGGCAAAGCCCGGCGGGCGGGTCTTCGACATTGCGCTGAATGGCAAGGTCCTCGCGGCGGGCTTCGATCTGGTTCGCGAATCCGGCGGGCCGATGCGGGCGGTGATGCGCGAATTCAAGGGCGTTCCGTGCGGAGCAGCCCTCGATATCGAACTGCGCAGTCATTCCGGTTCTGCTCCGCTTCTGTCCGCCGTGGAAGTTTTGCGCGACGACGCCGTTAAATAAATCCGCTACGGCACCACGTCGCCCCACGCGCGAAGGCGGTTCTTCGCTTCGTTGAATTCCGGAAACTTGCCGTATTTATCCGCCTTGCGGACCAGTTCCCGAAGATGCGCCATCGCCTCCGGGCGTCGGCCCAGCGCCTCGAAGCACTCGGACGCGCGCATGTAGGAAAGGGCACACCATTTCGGATATCGCATCCACGTCACGAAGCAGCGCTGATAATACGCGATCGCTTCCGGCAGTCGCTTTCGCACGCGTTCCAGTTCGCCCATGGAATAGATTGCGCGCGCCGTTGCTTCGCCGCGCCATTTGCGATTGCGAATGATCGATTCGTAAAGCTTCGCAGCCTCGTCGAAATAAACTGCATCGTCCGCACCGAGTGCCGCGAACGCGTCAGCCGCGTTGAAGAAAAGCTCCAAAGCCGCCGCCTGGTCAACCTCTGCCGCGCCGGCCAATTCCGAAATCCGCGCCCGTGAGTATCGGGCATTGAGAGAATCACCATCCGCCGCCCGCTCGTAGGCCCGGCGCGCATCTTCAAAGCGCCCGGCACCACGCAACGCATCGCCAAGCAGCGGAAACACGGTCGCATCCGAGGTAGACACGATCTCCAGCGGCGCGATTGCCTTCGCGTACTCACCCGCACGCAGCCAGGCGTTGCCAAGCGCGAGCCGCAGAAGATTGATTCCGTCCGTGCCCGGCTCGATTGAATTCAACGCCTCTTCGAGTCCTTTTGCCGCAGCGGCAAAGTCTCCGGCATCCATCGCCTTTTTTGCCTCGGCGTACGGAACTGCGACCGGAGCGGGCACTACTGGAGCAGCGTCGTTCGCCGCGAATGATATGCCGCCCGCGCAAACCACGGCCACGAAACCGAGCAGCGCCGCATTCATAACGGAGGGATTCGTTACTCGCCGTGCCACGTCCGTTCCCAGACGGTGCCTTGAATGGTCCGCGACCCTTCCTCCTCCTCCACGCGGACCGAAGTCTGGCTCTTCACAGGCTTGTTCCAGTTCCGCGGCGTGCTGACGATCGGGTCCAGAGGACGCGGACCGCTCACCGGTTCGGACAACGATGAGTACTCACGTGAGCTGGTGCAGCCGGAAAAAGTCGCAAGTGCAAGAGCGAGGATGAAGAGGCGTTTCATGTTCGAAGCGTGCTCGTATCAGAGCGCTGTGGATTTGTCGCGAAATATTCACGGCAGGCCCGTCTACTTCTTCTTCAGCGACGCGAGATACTCGACGAGGTTCACGAGATCATCCTGCGAAAGGACATTGCTCAGCCCCGCAGGCATCAGCGAGGTCGTGAGCTTCTCGCGCTTTGCGATGTTGTTCTTAGGCACGCTCTGCGTTGCACCACCGGGCAGAACGACGGTGATTTGATCCTTCGTCTCGCTGCGCACGATGCCGCTCGCGACACCGCTGTCGCGCAGGGTGAAGATCTGCGTCTCGAAGCCCATCGACAGTCCGGAATTCGGATTCAGGATGCTCTCGTAAAGCGCCTCTTTGGGCAGCTTCGTCCCGATTTCCGAAAGTCCCGGCCCCACATCCACGCCCTTGCCGCCTGCGGTGTGGCAGGTGATGCATGTGCTCTCGGTCCGCTCAAAAATCGCACGTCCCTTGTCGATGTTCCCCGTGAGCTTCACGAGTTCCGCAATCGGCGGGAGTGGCTTACCTCCCTGCGCGCCGGGCATCGGGAAATGCGCGGCGATGTCGGCAGCGAGGCCCGGATACTGCACGGCGGAGAACGCACCGGCTGCTGCGAGCTTGAGGCTTTCCGGAAACTTCCCGTCCTTCGCGATTTTCACCAGCAGTTCCGCTCCGGACTGCGTGCGCGACAGCGCTGCCACTGCGTCCTTCGCAAGAGCCGGCGCCGGGATGTCCGTGACGAGCGCAGCCACACCAGCGAGCGCGCGCTTGCTTCCGCTGGATGCGAGGAGATTCAGCACCGCGGGCGCGTTGCCGCCTTCGAGCGCCTTGCGCACGATCGCATCGGCCTGCGGGTCGTTCATCACCATCCGGACGGCTTCTCCTACGATCGGGTCGCCGCCAAGCTTGAGCGCGGTAGCGAGCAGTTCCGCTCCGTTTCCTTTCACTCCGAAATCGCGCGCGAGCTCGATATATGCGGCCGTTCCACGCGCCTTTTCCATGGCGGCCGTGATGGCCTTTGCCACCGCATCGTTGTTCGTGCCCTTCAATCGCGAGAGCGCCTCCCGTGCGATTTCGTCCGACGCCTTCCCGGACGTCGCGATCTCCACCAGCGCGTCGGTGCGGGCGTTGTTCTTCGGAAGAAAATCAAACGAACGCATGTAGCGGAGATGAGCGTGCTCCTTGTCCTGAAGCAGCTTCGCGAGAAAGCCGGCCGCCTTGGATGAACGCGTGCGCCACACGATATCGCGGCCGCCCGGCGTGTTCCATTTGTCGCCGACCATTGCGAGCCATGCGTCGAAGCACGCGTCTTCGTTCTTCGCCGAGCCGATACCGAGTGCTTCGAGATACCACCGGTCCTTGCCGTCGTGCTGAACGGCCAGCGCTGCCCACAGTTTCGCGATGTCCTTTTCCTCGTGAAGCGCGATCGCGATCTGCCGGCGCACTGCGGGCGTGTCCTTGATCAAACGCCCTACGAGCGCCTGGTCGCTGTCCAGCGGCGTGGTGTCGAGTCCGCGTGTCTTGTGCATCGTCACGCAAAGCCGCACTGCGGCGACCGAGACATTCTCGTCCTTGTCACCGAGACCGGCGGCGAGCGCCTTCACTTCGTTGCCTTTGATCTGCGCCAGCAACGCGAGCGCCCGGGCACGAATCCGCGCATCGTCCGCTTTAAAGAGCTTCTCCAGCTCCGGCTGCGCGGTCTTCCCCATCCGGTGCAGCGCGCTCCACGCCATGTAGCGCGTCGCGAAATTCGGCGACAGCAGTGCACGCGTCGCGCCCTCGGGCGTCGAGACATCCACCGGCGCCACCTTCGGCACGTGCGACGAACTCACCCGGTAAATACGCCCCATCATCTTCCCCGGCTCATTGTCCCCCATCGCATGGCCGCCCACGCCCGGGTCGTACCAATCCGCGATCACCAGCGTCCCGTCCGGCGCGATCGCGCAGTCGGAGACGCGATACCACGAATCGCTGCTCGTCAAAATATCCAGCATCTCCGCGCGATAGCCTGCGCCCTCCGTCTTCACGGGGTAAGCCCGCGTCGTCCGCGGCCCTGCATCGCAGTGGATCATCACATTCTGAAACTGCGCGCCCAGCGTCCCTCCCTCATTGATCGTCATCCCCGTTGGCGAACCCGCGCCGGTCTGCAAAAGATTCGGCACCACGCCGGGATCATTCTGATACCAGTGCCGCAGCGGAATCTCCGTCTCCATATTCGTCCGCTTCGAGCTCCACCCGGCTCCCGTCAGCTCATCCGTGTAGCCGTAGTTGCCAAATTCCATCACATAATTGATGCGCACGCCCTTGTTGCCGTCGTCATCGTTATCGCTCTGCCAAAGCGTGCCAAACGAATCCACCGCCACCTCGTAGTTGTTCCGGAAATTGTGCCCGAGCGTTTCGAAATTGCTCACCTTACCCGACTCCAGATCGATGTCACAGCGATACACGAGTCCCTTGCGGTAAGGCTCGCCCTTGTTCGTCACCTTGTTCCCCGCGAGGTCCACCACCGGCGAACCATCCGGCCACGTCACGCCCGTCGCCGCGTCGCCCGTGTTGAAATAAAACTTCCCGTCCGGACCGAACACAAACGAGTGCACCTGATGATCGTAATCCCACACCCCCGTCGTCTTCAGGATAATCTTCGCATCCTCCGCCTTGTCGTCCCCGTCCGCATCCGTCAGCAACCACACATTCGGCGCAGCGCTCACAATCACCTTCGTCCCCTTCTCCTGCGGCAGCACACACACACCCAGCGGATTCGTCAGCTCCTTGTCTTGAAAAAACACCTTCGACTCATCCGTCACGCCGTCGCCGTTCTTGTCCTCCAAAATAATCACCCGGTCGCCCTCCGGACGAATCTTCCCGTACCGCCGATAATTCACACACTCCACCGCCCAAACCCGTCCCCGATGATCCACATCGATGCTCGTCGGATTCACCACATCCGGCTCCGCAGCCACCAGCGAAGCCGTCAGCCCGTCCGGCGTCTTAAACGTCCCCATATTCGCCTTCGCCTTCTCCAGCCCGTAACGGGCCTCCACGTTGGCGTTTGGCTTTTGAGCGACGAGCGGAAGGGCTGTTGCAATGGTGACGGCGAGAACGAATGATGGTTGTTTCATGGCGGGTGTGTGAATCCAAAGAAGGGCGCAGACTTTGGCAATACCGCGCCGCGTTGCAAGATTTCCAAGTGCCGTCGAATTGCCCGTGAAAGCATCCGAGCAAAACGACATCATCAAACCTGAACCCATTCACCTCAGACCTGAGCCAGTTCACCTCAGACCCGAACCAGTTCACCTCAGACCCAAACCAGTTCACCTCAGACCCGAGCCAGTTCATCCCAGACCCGAACCAGTTCACCTCAGACCCGAACCAGTTCATCCCAGACCCGAACCAGTTCACCTCAGACCCGAACCAGTTCACCTCAGACCTGAACCAGTTCACCTCAGACCCAAACCAGTTCACTTTAGACCTGAACCAATTCCCGCAGACGCCGGGCGATGGAGTGTGACGGTGGGGTGTTACATGCGGGTGACAAAAGGAGACGAAATTTGAAGAGCGGAGCCCGCCGAGCAGCCGAAAGAGTCCCTTTTTCCAGCTCTATCACATTTCACGCATTGCTAGAGTGCCCCTCTCATAGGGATTTGTACTGAAACCGGAAATGTCCTCCGAGATGAAGCGACCGCCGCATGCGCGGGCGCCGGCATTTTGCTGCTGCTGCTGCCGGCACCGGGTGTCAATCGCGCAAAGGAGCGACCGTGGGAGAACGCTTGCTGAACCGCAGGCAGTCCGCGCGGAGTTCTCACGGAGAATTCAGAAAAAAGACTCGTGCTTTTCCAAACTGCTCCCGTATTTTGCCGATTATGAAACGACACAACGCGTTTACCCTCATCGAGCTCCTCGTAGTCATCTCCATCATCGCCATTCTGGCGGGTTTTGCCCTGCCGATTTTTGCACGCTCTCAGGAACGTGCGAAGGCGCAGAACTGCATGAATAATCTCAACCAGCTTGGGAAGGGGTTCGTGCAATATTTGAATGACAGCGACGACTCGATGTTCTCCATCAAGAGCACCGGCGACGACACGTGGCCCAAGGTTTTACAGCGGAAGTATGTGACCGGCTGGCAGACCTTCCGTTCGCCTTTTGACAAGGTGACAAACGAGCGTCCGAAGGAAGAAAGCGGCAATGTGCCGATCAGCTACGGTATCAATGAGAAGCTTTTCGACACGCTGAAATCCCGCTGGGTTGCGCCGACCTCGAAGCTCATCTTCGCAGCTCCGGCGGTGGAAAAGACTCCCGGAAGCGTCATCAAGTGGCAGTCTGACGCTTTTGCGACGCAGAACTGCAAAATCACCGGCGGCGGCGAGGCCGGCGGATTCGGAACGCATCTTGAGCGCGATATGCTGAATGTGCTCTTCGCCGATGCACATACGGAGCAGATTACGGTGAAAACTTTCTCAGACGTGAACAGCGAGAACGGCAAGGAACGCTGGGACCCGATGTACGAGCGCGAAAGCAAGTAATCCCGTACCATGCCTGCTCGCGGCGCAAGTTGCCACGGGCTGAAAGTCCAACGCTGAAGCATGTGAAAGCCGGTCTCGCTTTTTCTGCGGGATTGCGCTGCCGGCTGTGTTTCATAGAGAAACCTCTCAAAAACTAGAACTCATATATGGCACAGGCAATCATGGACCCGGAGGAAGTCCGTCGCTTCGCGGCGGAACTCAAGCGATTCAACGAGGATATGCAGACGCGCGCCTCGGCGCTGCACGCGCGGTTTGTGGCGCTGACGGGCACGTGGCAGGATCAGGAGCAGATCAAGTTTGCCGAGGAATTCGTCACCACGATGAAGGTGCTCCGGAAGTTCATGGAGGTCTCTGAGAAACACACGCCCTTCCTGCTCCGGAAGGCGCAGCGCGTGCAGGATTATCTGGACCAGCGATAGCGCATGGACTCGCAGGCCCGAATCACGGATACCGACGCGCTGGAGAATCTGCGCTCGGCGCTGATTGTCTTTCAGGCAAGGGCAAAGCGTTCCGTGGACGAGGTGATCGACGAAGTCCGCCGCACGAAGCGCTGGCTGGAGCAGGAAAAGCGGGAGTTTTGGGAAAACCAGATCCGCATCCGGAACCGGAAGCTCGAACAAGCGGAGCAGGAGCTTTTTAATGCGAAGCTCTCGGCCTGGCGGGATTCGATCGCACGGGAAAAAGCAATGGTGGTGAAGATGCGCGCGCTCGTCACCGAGGCGGAGGAGAAATTGCGGGCGGTGAAGCAATGGGACCGGAACTACGAAAGCATGGTGGAGCCGCTCTCGAAAGGGCTCACGAGTTTGCGCGAGTTTCTCGAACAGGATCTGCCAAACGGCATCTGGCAGATTACCAATTCCATCAAAGCCCTCGACGCCTATGCGGAGACGCGGATGCCGTCGTCCAGCGATATCAAGCCATGAACGTCGCAGGTTCCGCAGCCAATTTGAACGAAGCCGTAAAGGAACTGCTCGCCGCATGGGACGCGACACGTGCTTACTGGCGCGATGCGAAGGCTGTGGAGTTCGGCGAAAAGTATATCGACAGCCTGCCATCGGATATCGCGAAGGCTCTCGCGGCGATGGGCGACATCGACAAGATTCTGAAGAAAATCCGGACCACCTGTGAATGATTCCATCGACCTTCGTGTAAGCCACAGCATTGAACTTCTCGGAGCGTTCAAGCGAACGGTCGCCGACTTTACCAAGCGCGAGGAGGCGATCCTGCGCGATGCGCGCAACCGCGGATACCAGCTCAACCGGAAGCATCACGAAGCTTCGGCTGCGCTGGAAAAATCCATCGCCACGGAAATCGCGGCCGTGGAGAACGACTTCGCCACGGAAGCCGGTCGCATCCGTGCAATTTACGAGCACCGCCGCGCGTGGATCGACCGCTCGTATGCCGCGCTGACGAAGTCGCTGCCGGCCCGCGCCAAGGCGGCGCGCGGCGCGATCGTGGGGCGGCTGCAAATGGAAAAACTGGCGGCGGAGAAACGCATGGCCGCCGCGCTCCAACAGGCGGATTCCGATTTCGCGGAGTTTGCCGCGCGGCTTGAGGAACAGCGCGGATTTTTGACAGGACTGCGGCGCCGGGCCGCGCAGTCTTTCGCAGGATACGGGGCGTTCGGGAAACTGCTCGCGACCTCAGGAAAGCCCGGGGAGACCGAGCGCAAAAGCCATCCCGTGATGCTCGCCGAAATGACGCAGCACATCGCCGCGGCAAACGATGCGATTCGCGAATTCCGGAACCTTCCCCTGCCGAAATTCTTCGCCGCGCTTCCGCCCGCGCTGATTATTCCGTTTATCGCATTCGGTGCAGCCGCTGCGGCGTATTTGCTGCGACCGGGCGGGACCGTGCCGGCAATCATCGGCGGCGTCGTTTTGCTCGCCGCAGTTTTCGCAATCCACGCATCGGGCGGAAAAAAGGCGGCCCCCATCGCGAGAACCATCGCGGATTCGCTTCGCAACGCCGCACTTTCACACGATGCCGCCGCGGCGGCAGCCACGGAGTTTCACGCATCCGAGCGAAAGCGCGCCGAGGACGAGCTGGAGACGGCGAAGGCGAACATCGAATCGCGCTGGGGCAATGCGGGAGACATCCAGACTGATTTTGAAAAGAAGGGCGCGGCAAAGCTCGAAGCGCAGGCACCGCGTGCGCTTGAAAAGAACAAGGCCCTGATGAAGCCGCGGTTTGAAGCCGTCGAAGCCGTGCGGGATTCGAAGCTCGCCACGATTAACACAGCCGCCGAGGCAAAGCGCGCCGAACTCAAGGCCGTCCAAGCCACGGAACTCGAAGCTTCGCAAACCCGCGACGCCTCGGAATGGCAGGCGTTTGAGCAATCGTGGAAGAAGGCTATCGAGCCGCTCTACCGCGAGGTGGATGCGCTTTCATCGGTCACTTCGCAGCGATTCCCCGCATGGAACGCGCCTTACGTCGATGGCTGGCAGCCATCACCCGAATTCACTCCCTTTGCGAAGTTCGGCAGGCTGGAAACGGATTTGAAAGCGCTCGCAGGCGGCCTGCCGGTGCAGCTTCCCCTGCCCGGTCCGGCGCAACTCCTCCTCCCCGCATGCCTCACTTTTCCTGCGCAGGGTTCGCTGCTTTTTGAATCGAAGGAAAGCGGCGGTGCCGCGCTCATGGGCGCGCTGAACAACACGATTCTCCGGCTGCTCGCGACGCTGCCGCCCGGCAAGATTGCGTGCACCATTCTCGATCCTGTCGGGCTCGGCCAGAATTTCGCCGGTCTCATGCACATCGCCGACCACGAGGAATCGGTAATCAACCGCCGCATCTGGACGCAGCCGGATCAAATCGAGGACCGGCTCACCGAGATCAACGAACACATCGAGAAGGTCATTCAAATGTATCTCCGCGACGAGTTCGCGACCATCAGCGAGTATAATGCGCACGCCGGCGTCGTGGCGGAAAAGTATCAGTTCCTCGTCGTCGCGGATTTCCCGGCGGGCTTCAGCGAATCGTCCGTGAAGCGCCTGCAAAGCATCGCGGCAAGCGGGCCGCGCTGCGGCGTGTTCACGCTGATTCATTGGGACCAGCGCCAGCCGAATCCGGACGGACTCGTCCCCGACGACCTCCGCAAATCGGCGATTGTGATCCGCGGCGGCCAGGCGGGATTCGCCATCGAGGGCCAGCCGCAACCTGGCGTCGTCCTCGCGCTGGACGTTCCGCCGGACCCGGAATTATCCGCACAGCTCGTAAACAAAATCGGCAAGGCGAGCGTGGATTCGAATCGCGTCGAAGTCCCTTTCACCCAAATCGCGCCGCAATCGGCGGACTACTGGAAGGGCGACACCACCTTGGAACTCCGCGTGGCCATCGGTCGCACCGGTGCAACGAAGCTTCAGTATCTCGCAATCGGAAAGGGCACGCGCCAGCACGCACTCTTTGCGGGCAAGACCGGCTCGGGAAAATCGACACTCTTTCACGTCATCATCACCAACCTCGCGCTCACGTGCAGCCCGGAGCAGGTCGAGTTCTACCTTATCGACTTCAAAAAAGGCGTGGAGTTTAAATGCTACGCAACGCGCCGCCTGCCCCACGCACGCGTTATCGCGATTGAGAGCGACCGCGAGTTCGGACTCAGCGTGCTTCAGCGCGTCGACGAGGAACTCAAGCGCCGCGGCGACATGTTCCGCAAACTTGGCGTGCAGGACATCGCCGGATACAAGCGCGCTGGCGGCACCGAGCCGGTCCCGCGCTCGCTGCTGCTGATCGACGAGTTCCAGGAATTCTTCACCGAGGACGACGAAGTGGCACAACAGGCCTCGCTGCTCTTCGATCGCATCGTGCGTCAGGGCCGCGCGTTTGGCATCCACGTCCTGCTCGGCTCGCAGACGCTCGGCGGCGCATTCACGCTCGCCCGGGCAACGATGGGCCAGATGGTCATTCGCGTCGCGCTCCAGTGCAACGAAGCCGACGCATATCTCATCATGGACGACAGCAACCCCGCGCCGCGTTTGCTCTCGCGTCCCGGCGAGGGCATCTACAACGACGCCGCCGGCGCGATTGAAGGGAACAGCCCGTTCCAGGTCGTGTGGCTGCCGGACGATGAACGCGACGGATGGCTCGATAAAGTCACGGCTCTCGCGCCTCGCGATTACGATGGCCCCATCGTCTTCGAGGGCAATGCCCCGGCCGACATCCGCGAGAACCATGAAATCGCCCGCCTGCTCGCCGCGCGTCCCGTATCGCCGACTGCCGCTGCGCGCATCTGGCTCGGCGCGCCGAATTCGATCAAAGGCCCGACCGAGGCTGTATTCCAAAAGCAGAGCGGCAACCACCTCCTCATCGTCGGCCAGCGCGAGGAAACCGCCACCACCCTGGTCGGCCTCGCCGCCGTCGCCCTCGCGGCTCAATTCCCCGCCGATGCCGTGAAAATCGTGCTTCTCCACGCATCGCCGGAGGACAGCGTGGAGTCGAAATTCTTCGCAGCCATCGCCGCGAAAACCCCGGGCCTCATCACCGGCGACCCGCATTCGCTTGCAGGGATCATGTCGGACATCGCGGCCGATCTGAAGTCGCGCGCAGCCGGCGATTCGCCAGCGGATGCACCCCGCATTTTCCTCCTCGTCCACGGCATGCAGAAATTCAAAAAACTCCGCGGCGAGGACGACTTCAGCTTCTCCACCGACGACAGCGAAAGCCCCGCGAAGCAGCTCACCAGCATCATCACCGAAGGCCCGCCGCTCGGCATTCACCTCATCGCCACGATGGACACCTTCAACAACGTGAACCGCTTCCTCAACCGGAAGATACTCACCGAGATCGAGATGCGCGTCGTCTTCCAGATGAGCGCGAGCGACTCCGCGAGCCTCATCGATTCACCCAAAGCGAGCACTCTCGGCCTTCACCGCGCGCTGCTCCACAACGAACAGGCCGGCACCCTCGAGACCTTCCGCCCTTACGCGGCTCCCGATGCCGGGTGGCTTGATTCCCTTGGCTAAATGGGACGCATCCTGTTCATCATGGCCGTCCCCTTCATCGTCGCGTGGTGCGTCTCCATGTGGTGGCAAATGCGCCGCGCCCGCAGCGCACGCGAACGCAGCCTGCTCTCCCGCGCCTCGCTCGGCGCGACCATCGCCATGATCCTCGCCGTCGTCGCGCTGGCGATGCTCCCGCTCCGCGGGCAGGCCGTGGCGCTGCCTATCGCCATCATCGCCGGGCTGATCTACTACAAGAGCGTGAAAGCCGCACGCGCACGCATCCGCGCGGAGGAAAGCGACCCCGTCTCCCGAGCCCGGAAGATCAACTGACGCGGAGCCGGAGCATTCGCGCATTGAATCCCGCGGCGAACCGGGTGATACTTAATCACGTAAAAAATCGCCGATTTTTTTGAATACCCGTTCTCAAGGCCGCGTCTCATTTTCCACATCGCACATGAAAATCCACGCTCTCATTTTAGCCTGCGCCACATCTCTTCTCGCGTCGCCCGCAATGGCTGAAACGCGAATCAGCTTCGATTTCTTCTACGACTCCCTTTCGCCCTACGGTGACTGGTGCGACACCGACCGCTACGGCCGGGTCTGGCAGCCACACGGTGTGGACCGCGACTGGAGCCCGTATTCCGACGGTTACTGGAGCTACACGGATGCCGGATGGACTTGGGTCAGCTACGAGGATTTCGGCGGAATCACCTACCACTACGGCCGTTGGATTCAGCTTGATGAAGTCGGCTGGTGCTGGGTGCCCGGCTATGAATGGGGGCCAGCCTGGGTTTCTTGGCGTCGCAGCGATGATTACGTCGGCTGGGCACCGCTGCCGCCGGAAGCTCGTTGGGAGGTTCGCGTCGGGTTTTCTTCGTGGGTGGACACGCATTACGACATCGGCCCCGGCTACTACTCGTTCTGCCGGGTCCGCGATTTCGGCGCGCCCGTGATTCGTCACGTCATCGTCCCTCGCACACGCAACGTGACGATTATCAACGTGACGACGAACATCACGAACATCACCTACAACCGGGATAACGGCTACATTTTCAACGGCGGGCTCGACTACGATTACATCGCCCCGCGCTGCGCGCACTCGCTGCCTGCTTTGAAGCTCGTGCAAAACACGACCAACAATATCTTCATCAACAATAATAAGGGGAACGTTTTCGTGAATACCCAGCGCGGCAACGCGCTGTATGTCGCCGCGCCGCCGGTCGCCGATAGTAACTACAACGTTCTTACGCGTAACGCACCTCCCGCCCGGGTTTACAAGGCGCCGTCCGTCTCTCGCGGATGGGCCGGGCTCGACAAGGACGGCGTGCGCGAGAAACTGCTCGTGAAAATGCGCGACGAAGTGAAAGGCGCAACGCCGGAGACTGCGCCGGCCCGCGCATTCCGGCCCGAGGCTATCGCCGTCGTACCGAAGAAAGCAGACCCGACCGCCCCGAGACCATCATTGCTGAAAGCGTCCGCGAATCGCGGAGATGCCCGCGATACAGACGGACCATCGATTTTGAAAAAGCCGATCGCCCGCCCGGAGCCGCCACGGATTGAGAAGGACGGGATTGCAGGGGAACCGCCACGGCCTTCAATTGCTCCCGATCCGCGTCCCGGCACTCCGAAGCAGCCGGTCAGCCGTCCGCAGGCATCCGTGAACGATCCCGATCATGATGGAAAGCCGGGGATTCTGAAACGTCCAATCGTGCGTCCAGACTCAAACGAGAACGAGAAGGATACGCCAGTTCGGCCGGCACCTGCCCCGACTGTGCTCAAAAAGCCGCGGGACGAAGTACGCGAAACGCCCGAACGTCCTGTCGCAAAACCAAACGACGATGGTGACGCACGCCGGAAGATGGCAGAGCAGGCTGAGCGCGCCGCTCAGGAATCGCGTGCCCGCGACCTCGCGAAACAGCGCGAGAATGAGAATGAACGCCGGATGGTTGTCGAGAAGCAGCGCCGCGCCGCCGAGCAGCAGGATGCTCAACGCGCAGCAGAAGAGGCGGAGCGCCGCAAACAATCTGCCGCAATCGAACAACAACGGCGCGCCGCGGATGCCGAGAAGATGCAGCGAAAGCAAATTGAGTCGAAACGTGCCGCGGAGGAAAACACCCGCAGACAGCAGGCGGCTGCGGCAGTCGAAAAACAACGCCGTGCGGAACAGGACAACGTCCGTCGCGCGCAGGAGGAAAATGCCCGCCGCGCCGCGGCCGAATCCCAAAAGCGGATGCAGGCCGAGATATCACGCCGTGCGGCCGATGAGGCAAGGCAGCGTCAGGCCGAGGCATCCCGCAGGGCGCAGATTCCGCAGCGCCCATCGGGTGGATCATCGAGCCGTCCCCTCACCCCCGAGGAGCAGGCCGCAATTCAAAAGAAGAAGTCCTCGCGCCAGTAAGGGCTTGGACTTTACGCCCGCGATGCGGCATTCGTGTGTGCGACCACATGGCTCGCCAATACACATTGCACCGCACCGCGCCCGCGGGACCGCGGATTGACTACGCTGCCGAATTGAACCCCCAGCAACTCGCGGCCGTAACGGCCCCTCCAGGGCCGGCGCTGATCATCGCCGGTGCGGGCTCAGGAAAAACGCGGACACTCACATATCGCGTCGCCTATTTGATCGAGAACGGAATCCTGCCGCGGCACATTCTGCTGCTCACGTTCACGAACAAAGCCGCGCGCGAGATGCTCGACAGGGTTTCGGGTCTGGTTCCACAGCCGCTCGATGGACTGTGGGGCGGCACTTTTCACAGCATCGGAAATCGCATTCTGCGCCGACACCCGGTCGAGGCCGGTTTTGCGCCGGGCTTCTCAATCCTCGACCGAGAGGATGCAGTGGATTTGATGGATGAGGTGGTTTTAAAACTCGACCTCGATCCGCATGAAAAACGGACCCCGAAGGGCGAAGTCTTCGCAGACGTGCTCAGCTATCAACTGAACACAGCCACGCCGCTGACCACGGTGCTCGAGGAAAAGTATCCGCACTTTCTCCAGTATCGCGAACAGTTCGCACTGGCGCGGAGCCGCTATGAGGCGAAGAAGAAGCAGGCCAACGCGCTGGATTTCGACGACCTGCTGGAAAAGACGGTTTCGCTTTTTAAAAAGCATCCACGAATCGCCGAGCAGTATCAGCGGCAGTTCCAGTTTGTGCTCGTGGACGAATACCAGGACACGAACCACCTCCAGAACGACTTCGTCGAGATCCTCGCTGAACGCCATCACAATGTGATGGTCGTAGGCGATGACGCGCAGAGCATCTACTCGTGGCGCGGAGCGGACTTCCGCAACATTCTTGATTTCCCGAAGCGGCACCAGAACGCACAGGTCCACAAGATCGAGACGAACTACCGCAGCGCACCCGAGATTCTTGCCGTCGCGAATGCCTCAATCGCGAAGAACGTGAATCAGTTTAAAAAGGAACTGCGCTCGACACGTCCCGCCACCGGGATGAGGCCTGCACTGGTTCCGCTGCCGGACAGCGGGCAGCAGGCGGAACTCGTCGCGCAGCGAATTCTCGAGCTCCACGAGGAGGGAATGCCGCTCGAGGAAATGGCCGTGCTCTATCGGGCTCATTTTCATTCGATGGAATTGCAGATGGAGCTTACGAGCCGCGGCATTCCGTTCGAAATCACGAGCGGGCTCCGGTTCTTCGAGCAGGCGCATATCAAGGACGTGAGCGCGTTCTTAAAATGGACGGTGAATCCACGTGACGAGGTCGCATTCAAGCGAATGGCCAAGCTTCTCCCCGGCATCGGCATGAAGTCCGCCGATGCGCTTTGGACAAAAGTCAGCGAGCGCATCCAGACGAGCGCCGCGGCACCAATCCTCGGGACCGAACCCACGCCCGTGTCCGCGCCGGAGATTGCTGCGGATGATCCCGATTGGAACGTCGATGAACCCGCTTCCGCACTGGCTCCAGCGGATCGCCCGACGCGGGAACTCCCCGAGACCGTCGCGAATCCATGGCACGGAATGCCCCCAATTAAAGACCTTCTCCTCGGGCTGAAGGTGCCGCCAAAGAGCGCAAAAGCGTGGGAACAACTCGCCTACACGCTCGATGAACTTGCGCCCGGCGGCAAACTGGCCCCGCCCGCAGAGATGATCAAATCGGTGCTCGAGGCCGTCTATGACGACTACATGCTGGCGAACTTTCCGAACTATGAGTCACGCCGCGAAGACCTCGGCACGCTGGCAAATTTCGCAAAGAAATACGACACGCCGCAGCCATTCCTCGACCAACTGGCGCTGATGACGGGCCTCGATAGCGACGCGACGCAGAAGAAGGATGACCCGGAACGCGTAACACTCACCAGCGTGCATCAAGCCAAGGGGCTCGAATGGCGCGCCGTCTTCGTCATCTGGCTTGCCGACGGGAAATTCCCGACCGGTCGCTCGCTTGAGAATGACTCCGCCATTGAAGAAGAGCGCCGTCTTTTCTACGTCGCAGTGACTCGCGCAAAGGACGAACTGTATCTCACGTATCCGTGTACGAGCTATACACTCGGCTACGGAGATCCTTTGCAACGCCCCTCACGCTTCCTCGCGGAAATCCCGCGTGCGCTGCTGGAAGAGTGGCAGGTCGGCGGGACTTTTTGATTCACGTTGCGACTGCGAAGATGTAGCCGGATGTGCGTGAAACCTACGCTCATCATCCTCGCCAGCTCCGTCACCGCGTTCGCACAGCAATCGATTGTCCCGATTTCGAATGACGGCAAACCGCTCAACCTCGGCTTCGAAACAGGAACACTCGAAGGCTGGACAGCCACAGGTACGGCTTTCGAAAAGCAGCCAATCAAAGGCGACACCGTTGCACCGCGGCGGGCCGACATGAAAAGCGGACACGCCGGCAGTTATTGGATCGGCGGATTTGAGATTCACCAGAAGGACACCGCCACCGGCACGCTCACTTCAGCATCGTTCAAAGTTACACAACCGTGGGCCAGCTTCCTCGTTGCGGGTGGCGAGACTGATAAGACACGGGTGGAAATTGTCACCAAGGACGACAACAAGGTGATCCACTCCGCGCACAGTGATCAAACGGAGATCCTGCGCCGCTCGGTCGTTGACCTGCGAAAGTATTCGGGACGCGAGATTTTCATCCGACTCGTCGATGAGCACACCGGCCACTGGGGACACGTGAACTTCGATGATTTCGTTTTCCACGCCGATGCGCCGAAATTTCCTGCCGCCGTGACCGTTCAGGCACCCATGAAAGCAGACGAGGTTCCGAATGCGGGGCTGAAACCCAGTGAAGTGGCCAGTGCGGCGACCGTGCCCGCCGGTTATGAACTCAAGGTATTCGCGGCCGAACCCGACATCATCAACCCCATTGCATTCTGCCTCGACGACCGCGGGCGGGCGTGGGTCGTCGAGGGCATCACCTACCCGAATCGCGCAAAGGACGGCGAGGGCAAGGATCGCGTGCTCATTTTCGAAGACACGGACGGCGACCACAAGTTCGACAAACGAACGGTGTTCATGGAGAAACTCAATCTCGTGAGCGGCATTGAAGTCGGTCACGGCGGCGTTTGGCTTGGGGCGGCACCATATCTGCAGTTGGTTCCGGTCGCGGATTGGGATGCGCCCAAACCATCCAGCGAGCCGAAGATTCTGCTGGATGGATGGGGCTATCAGGACACCCACGAGACATTGAACACATTCAAATGGGGCGCTGATGGCTGGCTCTACGGATGCCACGGCGTTTTCACACACAGCGCCGTGGGAAAGCCGGGAACTCCCGAGGCGCAGCGCACGAAGATCAACGCCGGCGTCTGGCGGTTCCATCCGGGGAAGCAGACGTTCGAGGTGGTCGGCCACGGCACGAGCAATCCGTGGGGACTCGATTGGAACGAAGATGGCGAGCTCTTTATCGAAGCGTGCGTCATTCCCCACCTCTTCCACATTTTCCCGGGAGGCCGCTATCATCGGCAGGGCGGCTCGCACTTCAATCCGTACACTTACGACGATATCAAAACCATCGCCGACCACCGTCACTACCTTGGTGGAAATCCACACGGCGGAAACGGGAAGTCGGACGCAACCGGCGGCGGCCACGCTCACGCTGGCCTGGCGATTCTGCAACATCCATCCTGGCCGAAGGCACTGATCGGAGGCGTGATTATGGGCAACATCCATGGCTCCCGTATCAACATGGACATTCTGGAGCGGAAAGGCAGCGGCTATGTTGCCCACCACGGTGCCGACTTCATCAACTTCAACGACAAAGCCAGCCAGATTGTGGACATTCGCGAAGGCGCGGACGGCACGGTCTGGATGATCGACTGGTATGACCTGAATCAATGCCATCGCACCAATCGCGATGCACACGATTACACCACGGGACGAATCTTGAAACTTGTGCGCAAGGGCGTGAAAGCCGAACCCGTCGGCACTCGTAAGCCGGTAGCACCGAAAGTCGCGCTGTCCGACGGAGACGTCGCTGGTGCGATGAAGTTTTCGGGCCCCGCTGGCGATGCCTTTCAAAGGCGCGCCGCGGCGAGCCTCTGCCAGCGGCTTCCGATTGAACAACGCAAAGCCATTGTCATGGCGCTGCTCGCGCACGCAGAGGACGCGGATGATGCAAATCTGCCGTTGATGTATTGGTATGCCGCCGAGCCGATCGTTGCTGCCGATCCGCTGTGGGCGACCGAGGCGCTCGCAGCCTGCAAGATTCCCAAAGTCACCGAATTCATTGCGCGCCGGATGGCTGCGAAATAGCGCCCGTTGATTCCAGCGTGATTTTTCTTTCGCAACGCTCTGATTTCAGACTCGCTCCTTTTATGAAACTACTTTTCGCCAGCCTGCTCCTCGCGCTTACCGTCAACGCACAGGAATGGACACGATTCCGTGGCCCAAACGGCTCCGGGCTCGGAACGGCCAGTCTCCCGGCCCAACTCACGGAGAAAGACATCAACTGGACGCTCACGCTGCCCGGCACTGGACATTCCTCGCCGGTCGTGTGGGGCGACCGGGTTTTCGTCACATGCACACCCGACGCGAGACAGGCCGAACTCGCGAAACGCAGCGTGGTATGCGTGGACGCGAAGACCGGAAAGATGCTGTGGTTCCGCGAATATGCGACGGGCGGATACCGCAAACACGCAGACAACAGCTTTGCCTCACCATCGTGCACGGTGGATGCGGATCGCGTCTACGCGTGGTTTGCGGGTGCGGACGGAAGCCAGCTCGTCGCGCTCTCACAGGCGGATGGCAAGGAAGTCTGGAAGCGCGATCTCGGCCCGTTCAAATCACAGCATGGACCCGGCGCTTCGCCGATTGCCGAGAAGGGCGTGGTTTACTTGCAGAGCAGTCAGGATGAACCCGGCTCGTTCATCGAAGCCTTCGACTCGGCGAGCGGAAAGACGCTGTGGAAGAACGAAATAAAGGGCGGCCAGCACGCGATTTCGACGCCCTGTTTTGCGGTTAAGGGTTCGCAACTCATCAGCCTTTCCACCGACAACGGATTGCTCGGACTCGACCCAACAACCGGCAAGCAACTCTGGTCCGTGCCGGACCTTTTCAAACTCCGCTGCGTCGCCTCCCCCGTCGTTACGAGTGACAACTGGATCGTGGTCCAATGCGGACAGGGACAAGCGGCAAGCGAGATCAAGGTGATGAAAGGCGCCGCTGAATCCAAGCCCGAGACAGCCTACGAAGTCGTGCGCATCGGCGGCTACGTCCCGACGCCGATAGTCGTGGGCGACCTGCTTTTCCTATGGAAGGAAAACGGAACCGTGACGTGTCTCCGCGCCGCGACCAACGAGCAACTGTGGAGCGAACGCGTCGAAGGTCCATACTACGCCAGCCCAATATGCATCGGAGGAAAGGGCGGCCGCCTCTACAATCTGACGCGTTCCGGCGAACTCGTCAGCATTGCTGCGGCCGAGAAATTCGAACTTATTCAACGCTTCCCGCTGAACGAAAAGGAAAGCCACGCAACTCCCGCCGTCAGCGGCGGCCGGATGTTTGTGCGCACATTCTCCCGCCTCATTTCGATCGGCAAATGACCAACGGCATCGCCTTCTCAAAATCCGGTCAGAAACTGACTTCACGCAGCGGCATTCTGGAACTCATGGACGACCTCGGTCGCGCCATGACCGAATGGCCGGACATGCTCATGCTCGGTGGCGGAAATCCCGCGGCGGTTCCAGCAGTCCAAAAGATATGGCGGGACCGGATGGCCGCACTCCTCACCGAAGGCGCGACATTCGACCGCATTCTGGGAAACTACGATCCCCCGCAGGGCAATCCCCGCTTCATCAACGCGCTCGCGACGCTGCTCAAACGCGAATTCGGCTGGAACGTGGAGGCTGAAAATATCGCGGTGACCAATGGCGGCCAAAGCGCATTTTTCTTCCTCTTCAATCTGCTTGCCGGGAATCACGCAGACGGTCGCAAAAGAAGAATCCTTCTGCCGCTTTCGCCGGAATACATTGGATACGCAGACCAGGGATTCGAAGAAGGCATCTTCGTTGCCTGCCGTCCGGAAATCACGTGGCCCGCACCGCACGTATTCAAGTATCGCATCGATTTTCCGGCCGTGGAAGCGGCGCTCCGGACCGGCGAAATCGCGGCGATTGCAGTTTCGCGTCCGACAAACCCGACCGGCAACGTGCTCACGGACGACGAAGTGCAGCGACTATCGAATCTCGCGAGGCAATACGGAATCCCACTCATCCTCGACAATGCGTATGGCGCGCCGTTCCCCGGCGTGATTTTCACCGACGCCAAACCGTTCTGGGAGCCACACGTTATCATGACGCTGAGCCTCTCGAAACTCGGACTCCCGGGCACACGCACGGCTGTCGTGATTGGCCCGAAACAGATCGCCGAAGCTGTGGCTGCGATGACGGCAATTGCCGGCCTGGCCAACGGCAACATCGGCCAGCAAATCGTCCTCCCGCTCGTCGAAAGCGGCCACATTCTGAAAATCGGACCGGAGATTTTGCGTCCGTTTTACGAGGACAAGAGCCGATCGGCCATGCAGTGGGCGCGTGAGGCATTTGACGCGGCGGGAATTCAATGGGCGATTCACGCGAGCGAAGGCGCGTTCTTCTTCTGGCTTTGGTTTCGAGGCCTTCAAATCCCGACGCGCGAACTCTATGAGCGACTGAAGGCGCGCAAGGTTCTCATCGTTCCTGGCGAGTACTTCTTCTTCGGTCTGCCGGACGACTGGGATCACAGTCGCCAATGTCTTCGCCTCAACTTCGCCCAGCCCGAAAGCGTGGTCCGCGAGGGATTGCGCATCATCGCGGAGGAAGTGGCTGCCGCTTCGTAAAAAGAGAGAGCCTGGGACCGGGATTGAACCGGCGACCTCGTCCTTACCAAGGACGTGCTCTACCAACTGAGCTACCCAGGCGTCTCGCCGACAATCGTCGGAAAGAGGGCGTGGACACTAACCGCCCCGCCATTTCTGTCAAAGTCAAATTCCCGCCAATTCAGCAGCGCACTACTTCCGATTCGCAACGATGTAGTCGTGAATGGAATTCACACTCGCAAGCGCCTGCCGGGCGGCCTCGGAGTTCGGAACCCCGACGCCAAATGTGCGTTCCATCCCGACCACCAATTCCAGCGCATCTATGGAATCCAGACCAAGGCCGGACGGATCGAAAAGCAATGCATCGTCACGAATTTCCTCCTTGGGAATTTTCAGCATCAGGCTCTCGACCATCATGGCCTTAATCGCGTCACGTAAATCAGTGTCAGACATACCCCAACTTAACAACCGTCACGCTGCGGGCAAGTTTCTCCCTGCACGGAGCACGAAAAGTTGCCTTTCACCGTTGCAGCGCGTAGCCGTCGCTGCGTGCCAAAACTCCGACTCGACCTGCTATTAGTCGCCCGAGGGCTCTTCGAGAGTCGCGAGAAAGCCCGTCGCGCCATAATGGCCGGGCAGGTGCGATCGGGCGGGCGGATTGTAGACAAAGCCAGTGCGACGTTTGACGAGAATGAGGAAATCTCGGTCGCCGCGCCCGAGAAATATGTTGGCCGCGGTGGTTACAAGATGGAGGGAGCGCTGACGAAATTCGGCATCTCCCCTGCCGGGCGGGTATGCCTCGACATCGGCGCGAGCACCGGCGGCTTTACGGACTGCCTGCTCCAGCACGGTGCCGAGAAAGTGTGGGCGATAGATGTCGGCCACAGCCAGCTAGATTGGAAGATTCGCTCGGACCCGCGTGTTGTCGTGCGGGAGAAACTCAACGCGCGTTACCTCACCCGCGCTGACATCCCGGATGCCATCGATTTGATTGTCATCGACGTATCGTTCATATCGCTCGCCTTGATTTTGCCGCCAGCGCACGCGGTCCTGAAGCTCGGAGGCTTCATCATTCCGCTCATCAAGCCGCAATTTGAACTCCGCCGGGAAGACGTTGGCCGCGGCGTCGTGCGGGATTCCGCGCTCCATGAGGCGGCGGTTGATAAAGTGCACACCTTCGTGACATCCATGCCCGCACAACCAGATGGATGCCGGCTTGTGTGGCGTGGATTAATCGATTCGCCGATTCTCGGCGGCGACGGCAACAAGGAGTTCTTGGCACTCTTGGAGAACGTTCCCAGTCCGCAGGCCACCGGCTGAATAACGCAGATACCAGCGTTTCAGCACCGATAGGATTTCGCCTGCTCAGTATTCCTTCCGGAGTTCCACCGGCTTCGGTGACTTACGGCGCATACGGATGTTGAGAGCCTCAACGATGAAAGAAAACGCCATAGCAAAATAGATGTAGCCCTTCGGAACGTGATGACCGAGCCCGTCCGCAACGAGCACGAAACCGACAAGGATCAGGAACGCGAGCGCGAGCATTTTCACGGTCGGATGAGCATTCACGAAATCACTAATCGATTTGGCCGCGATAAGCATCACACCCATCGAGATCACAATCGCGAGAATCATAATCGTCATGCTCCCGTTTCCATGTCCGGACGATTCGTGCGCGGTGAAAGCCTGGACTTTGGCAAACGCCTCCGTGACCGATGCCGGCACACCGCCTGCGGTCTGAAGCGCAGCACCTAGCGCGGCGATTGCCGCTTCGATGCTTCCGGGTTTCGGTCCGGGTTGACCACCAACAAGGCCGACCGCCGTGATGACGGAATCCAAAGAGAAAAGCACATCCACGAAAATAATCGTGCCGATTACAGATGCCATGGTCGGCGCAACGCGGGAACTGCCCTGATGGTCCTCACCTTCCATGCTGTGGTGAATTTCCTTGATGCTCTTCCAAATCAGGAAAAGTCCACCGAGCAACATCACGAGGTCCTTGCCGGAAATTGAATGCCCAAGCGCGACGAAGAGCGGCTTGGTGAGTTTCGTAAGCAGGAATATTGCGCTCAGTAGAAGGATGCGGGTCACCAACGCGAAGATCAATCCGAGGGTTCTGGCCTTCGATTGCTGCTCCTGCGGCAACTTGCCGGCGAGAATCGAAATAAAGATGATATTGTCCACACCGAGGACAATTTCGAGGACGGTAAGCGTCAACAGGCTCACCCACGCGTTCGGATCTGAAAACCATTCAAACATGCGGGCAGACGTTCTTCATTTGAACACGTGTGTAAAGGCGCAACTGCTTCACTGACGCGTGTGCGATTTGAGATAGGCGAAGAGGTCCGCAAGTTCCGATGGTTTCAAGCCACCAAGGAGTCCCGGCGGCATCAGCGAATCCTTGCTTTCCTCGCGCCGGACGATGTCGGTTTCCGCGAGGCGCTGAGTCCCGGAAACGGTCTGTACGATGACACCATCCGCAGACAAAAATGCTGTGAAGCCCGCGACCTGGGTTCCGTCCTTGAGTGTGAAGAGTGTCGCGCGAAACGCCTCGGCAATATTGCGCGATGGAAACTGTATCTCGGTCATCAAATCCTCCGCCGACAGACGCGACACCGGCCCGCTGAGTTCCGGCCCAATCGGGGAAGTTCCGCCGTGGCACGTCGCGCAGGCACGAGCCTCGTAGATCGCCGCTCCTCTGGTTGCGTCCCCCTGCGCCCAGTCGATGGACTTAAGCGAATCCATGAATGGCTTCACATCGACGACTGCCACGGGTTCTTTCGCGTTGAGCATCGCGCGCTCGACAGGTGTGGCTCCACGCTCGATCCACGGGCGGAGCGCTTTTCTCAGCGCCGGATTCTTCCACTGCGCGACGAGAAGGGCTCGTGCCTCCGGGATGGGACCGAGCAGCCTGACAAGCTCCCCGCTCCACGGCCACGACGCATCGCGCTGCACAGCAGCAAGAAATTTTCGCGCAGCCACGGTTTGTTGCGCGGGAATCAAAATCTCCACCAACGCGAGCCGCGAAGGCGTGACGAAATCCGGTGAAGCGAGCAGCGCCTCGGCGAGAGCGTCGTGTTTTGAAATGAGTCGGGAGACAATCTCGTTCAGACGAATGGCCCAATTCTGCTTCGGCCGGCGATCGCCGCCAGCCAGCTTGACATCGAGTCGGATGATGGCCCGCGCGAGCTCTGCAACGACATCGGGCGCACACTTCATCCGCGCATAACAGGCGAGGTAATGAAGGTCGTCTGTCACCGGGCTTTTCTCGTTAATCGCATCAATTACCCGCCGTGCGGAAATTTCCGAATCATCCTCCAGCATCGCAATCAATCTCGCAGCTTCGGCACGCACTGCGTCGTCCAGCGAAAGCACCGCGTCCTGTGCATAAACGAGAGCAGCACGCCGCTGGTCTTCGTTCAGCCCGCCGGGGCGCGCAGGCTCGTACGGAACAAACGCCTCGGCGCTGGCTCCCGAGAGTTTCCACCCGCCGATTTGCTCCTGAAGCGTCTCGATGACGACAAGCTTTGGGTTCGGAATCCGCGGGGCAGCCGGCAGGCCGATGGGAGCATCATCCTCGCGACGCGGCGTGATTTTATACACAGCGCCGCGAGTTTTCCGCCCGCCAATACTCACGTACAGAGAACCGTCCTTTGCTTGCTCAATGTCGGTCGGCGCAAATCCATGCGAGCCGAGCGGCTCAATGAAAACCTCCGGCGCAGTGACATAGTGCTGCGGAACCACAGCCACCGCAGCACGGTCGGGCGCGAGCGGCCCCAGAATGTTCTTCAAATCGCGCTCAATTGCCCCCGTATCGAAATCTTCCGGCGCAGATTTCACGAGCGGCAGAAAGTGCACGCGCCCAAACGTCCAGTCGCAGACAAACAACCCTCCGCGATATCGCGCCGGCGTTGCAGGGCTCTTCGCAACAAGGACTCCGGTCGGCGATCCGCGCCCAAGGTCTGCTAGCGTCGGCACTGTGGACGACATCCACGCCGGTACTCGAAAGCTGCGCTGATATCCCGACAACCGCCAGCCGTGGCTGCGGCCCGGCGCAACGTGATAAACCCGCGTCGCGGAGTACCACGGAAGAAAGTAGTCGCGCTCGCAATCGCTGTCGTACGTGAAACAATCCCCGTTTTCGGCGAAATCGAAATCGTACGGGTTGCGAAATCCGTCAGCGAAGACCTCGCTCTCTTTTAAATCGGGCGAAATCCGGATGATTGCACCAGCGAGGGCCTTTTTCGCCGGGTCATGACGTTCGTCGATTCCCGCGTCGTTGCCACCGATTACCCACCACCAGCCGTCCGGCCCTTTGCGAATCGCGTGGCCCCCATGCTCGCCGTTTGCAAATGGCAGAATCTTTCTCGGCGCACCATCCGCGACACGGTCCAGATTGTCGTCGCGGTATTCCGAGAGCCAGCCGTCATTCATCACGAACAATTGCCGGCCTTCCTCCCCGAAACAAAGGCCCATCGCGCCCTTCACTTTCGCAAACTCAACCGCACGTTCGGCCACTCCATCCCCGTCTTCATCAAGCAGTGTGGCGATGTATCCCGCACCGGAAACGACCACCTCGCCGCGCGGCGACAGCGTCATGCACCAGATGTCATTCGCGAGCTTCTCATTCGAGAACTCGGCGATCTGGAACCCCGACTGAATGCGGAGCCCGAGTTTGGGGAGGTCCACAAGTCCGGCCCACGAAAGTGCAGGCATTGAGAGCAACAGAAGCAGTTTGTTCATTAGCTAGATTCTGGACGTCCGGAATGCGGAATCCAATTCCCGAATGTCCACCACTTCGCGCCTTGCGTTCGACATACCGGCGGATTGTATTCAGCAACACACATGACCCGTTCGCTTCTTCTCATCGCCCTCGCATGCACCGCAGTTCTTCGTGCCGACGACGTTCCGCTTGGCCCGGATGGAAAGCCGCGTTTCGGGCACAGTTCGCACGGCGAGGCATTCGATGAAGGACCGCGTCAAGCCGCCTCGCTGCTGCCGGGAATGGGCAACGCGCATTTTGCCGTGACGACGAAATCCGAGGAGGCGGCCAAGTTCTTCGACCAGGGAGTCGCCCAGCTCCACGGGTTCTGGTACTACGAATCCGAGCGCTCGTTCCGTCAGGTCCTCAAACTCGATCCGGACTGCGCAATGGCCTACTGGGGCCTCACGCTGTCGAATCAAAACAACGAGAAGCGGAGCGCTGAATTCATCAAGGAAGCGCTCAAGCGAAAAGACAAGGCGAGTCCACGCGAGCAGGCGTGGATTTCGGCTTATCACGAAGCTTACTCCGACGGAAAAGCGATGACGCCGGAGAAGAGGAAGAAGCTCGTGAAGGCGCTGGAGAAACTCATCTTCGAGTTTCCGGACGATATCGAAGCACGGGCCTTTCTCGTGTTCCATCTTTGGGACAATGCACAAAAGGGCATCGCCCACAGCAGCCACACTGCGACGGAGGCCCTTGCGCAGTCGGTGCTCGCGAAGAATCCCGAGCATCCCGGCATTCATCATTACCTGATTCATCTGTGGAATTACGAAGATGACCGCCGCGCGCTCAAAAGCGCAGCAGTCCTCGGTCAGACGGCGCAAGGCATCGCGCACATGTGGCACATGCCCGGCCACACATTCACGCGCCTGAAGCGCTACGCCGATGCGGTCTGGCAGCAGGAAGCCAGCGCCCGCACGGACCACGCACACATGGCGGCGGCGCGAATCATGCCGGAGCAAATCCACAACTACGCGCACAATAACGACTGGCTTGTTGAGAATCTCTCCTTCATCGGCCGCATCCGCGACGCGATCGATCTTGCGAAAAACATGGTGGAACTTCCCCGCCTCGCCAAAGGCCACGTCCTCGTCGGACGCGACGGTTATGCGGAATCGAATACCGGCTTCCAGATGGGGCGCCGTCGCCTTCTTGATGTCCTATTAAATTGGGGAATGTGGGAGGACCTGCTGGCGCTCGACGGAACCCAGTATCTGGAACCGAGCGAAGATCCCACCGAAGACGGACGCCGCCTTCGTGCGCTGGCCGTTGCTGCCTATCAGACGAACAACATCGCGAAAGGCGACGAGAAGATGGCTGCAATCGAGAACGCCATTTCCACCGCCAAACGCCAGCGCTTCGAATCCGCCGACGCAGCCGAAGAAGACGCCAAGAAGGGCGGGCGCGACGCAAACAAGGCGATGGCCGATGCATTGCAGAAGTTTTCCCAGAAGATTGAAACGCTCGAACGCTACCGCAACGAAGCACAACTCTACAAAGCCATCGCCGAAGCAAAGCCGATGCTGGAAATCAAACCGATGCTTGAAAAGGTGAAAGAGATTCCGCCCATTCGGCTCTCGCGCCTCCATCTCAAGCTCGGAGACCAGAAGGCCGCGCTGGAGCAGGCCGAACGGGGAGCAAAGGACACCGACGGACAGGTTCTTCCGCTCGCGAATCTCGCAGACATTCAGTGGCGCTCGGGCAAAAAGGACGAGGCGCGCGCCACATTTGAGAAGCTGCGCCCTCTTTGCGCCCAGGCGGATCTCGGCAATATCAATTTCACACGGCTGAAGCCGATCATTGACGACCTGAAGTTACCCGCCGACTGGCGTCCGAAGCTTGAGTATCAGGGCGACTCCGGAGTCAGGCCCGATCTCGCAAAGCTTGGGCCCTTCCGCTGGTCACCCTACGCCGCACCGGACTGGCTGGCAGTCGATCTTCAGGGCAAGACGCGCACCTCCGCGGACTACAAAGGCAAACCCTACCTGCTTGTTTTCTATCTAGGCAGCGGATGCTCGCATTGCATCGAGCAATTGAACGCGCTCGGACCGGTCGCCAAGGACTATAGTGCTGCCGGCATCGACATCATCGCCGTGAGCACCGACAACGCAGGCGACCTCAACAAAACCTTCGTGCAGGCGAAGGACGCTCAGGGATTCCCGTTCCCGATTGTCGCAGATCCGGGCCTCGCTGCTTTCAAGGCCTATCGTGCATTCGACGACTTCGAGAACCAGTCGCTGCACGGAACGTTTCTTATCGATTCCAGCGGCTACGTGCGCTGGCAGGATATTTCCAGCCAGCCGTTCAGCGACGTGAAATGGCTTCTCGGCGAAAGCAAACGCCTCCTCGCGATGCCTGTCGGACAGAGCGTCGGAACGGTACGTAACTAGCCTCGCTCAGCGGACTTCCAATCTGCCCATTTTTGCATGCGTCTCGTCGTTATCATATTGCTCGCGACTCTCGCACTGCTTTTTCGGGCCTCGTCCGCGGAGCCGGCATCCGCCGCGTCGAACAAGCGCGTCGAGATCGACAAGACCTCGCAATTGCTAACCGCGTTCGAAGGCGACCGGATCGTGCTGCAATCCAGAATCAGCACGGGAAAATGGGATCGCTCAACACCCATCGGCGACTTCGCAGTACTCGGCAAGGAGCGCATGCATTACTCCACCCGCTACAACAATGCCCCCATGCCCTACAGCCTGCGCATCAACGGCCACATTTTCATCCACGGGTATAAGGACGTGCCGGCGTACCCAGCATCGCACGGCTGCATACGCGTTCCACTCGGAAAGGAAAATCCCGCCAGCCAACTCTTCGAGTGGGCCGAGGTTGGCACGCCCGTTCGAGTCTTCGGAAAATGGGAAAAGCCGGACAAAAAGAAATCAACTGCCGACTGAGGAAGAGTGGCGACCCTACGGGGAATCGAACCCCGGTTACTCCCGTGAAAGGGGAGTGTCCTAACCGCTAGACGATAGGGTCACTCGCTTGAAGGGCGGCGTTTCTAGCCCAATCTCCGAAGGAATCAAGCGTTTTCCTGCGGCAAAAACGCTCATGGAGCTATGAGCACTTGCACATCACATCCGGCATCGGTATCCAAAGACCAACATGCTGAACCTGTTCCGCCGCTGGAGAATTGCGAAAGCCTTCGGCCGCTACATCTCCCCTGAAGCTGCACGAAAAATTGCCGACACTCCAACGGACTTCTCCAACGTCCATCAGCGGGTCATGAACATTGTCTTGGTTGCGATTCCCCCACCCGACTCGGCGACTTACTCCGGCCGAGCGGGATTGGCCGCCGATATCGCACTGAAGCTCGATGGTGTAATTTACAGCCTGCTTCCGATTGTAGTGGCGTCATTTGAACTAGATTCCTCCGCGCGCACACGTTTCATCTCCGATGTTCAGGATGCGATCCCGGAAGCCTCCATCGTTCACGGCAACGTTACTGTTGGCACCGGCATTTTCGGCAGCAGAACTCGATTTGATTTCGGCCCGTGGTGGCCCGGATTGCTCGACGCCCTCAGAGTGGTGACGACGTTATCTCCCGGGGAGATTCGGGAACTTACTTAATCTTGAAGTCCCCTCCACGCGTCCGAAAACACGCTGGCAACTGCGGCGATGGACATCAGCTACCAGCGATACTCGAGCGACAGCGCTGTACGTCCCTTCGGCAGCACGAGAGGGATTAGCACATCACCGTTCTCCCCGTCGCGGATGACTCCCTTGTGTTCGCTCGTGATGCGGAGCTGGAGTTTGTCGACCGCAAACGAACGCTCTCCGGACGGCACAATCTTCTTCCCGGCAGCGGCGCGGAAATAGAATTGCGATTGCGCAGTCGGTGTATCGAAGCGCAGCGTGCGCTTGAAGAATGCCTTCCCTTCCGAATCGCGGGCATCCTCGAAAAAGTCCTCCACCACGATTTCACCGTACGCGTAGCGAAAGGTCGGCCGCCGTGAGGTATCGAGCCAATAACCGAGAAACTGATACCCGTGGTCCTGGGGGAATGCGTGATTTGTCTTCCCCTTGTACGGCCAGCTCCCGTCGAGAGAATCCAGACGGTGAAACGGGATTCCGGGCGGAAACGAAATCGAGTCTGTCCCACGTGGCTGGAAGGAACCGTGGTCCACGTTTGCAAAATCCCCTTTCCACAGCTGCCGAAGCGCCATCTCACCGGAATCAAACGCCAGACTGACGCGCTCCGGATAGCCCACGGCAATTCCACGATATCCAGCCGGTCCACGACCGCGGCAGAGTTCGGTGGTGTCGCCCACGCGGAGTTCGTTGGATTGCCGGGAAAGCCCGACCGGCTTTTTCGCACGGATGCCGTCTTCCAGATAGGTCCAAAGCGCATCGATTTGCAGCGCAGTATCGCCCCCGAGAATCGCGGGCCGGGTCGATTGCCCATCCGGCCAGAAACTCGGCATGATCACCGTCGGGTGGAATCGCGACGGCTGCCGCATGTACAGCGCGAACCAGTTCTTCCTCAAACGCTCCGTCACCCGGGCAATATCGAGGGCACTCATTTCACCGGATTTCTGGCCATTGAACTCATGGCACGCGATGCAACTCAGTCCCTTGGTTCCGATCATCTCGTATCCGGCGGCCTTGGATTCCTGAATGTTCGCAACCTTTGGAAGCACGGCATTCTCCAACTGATCGACCTTGCCAAACAGTTCCACCAGGTTCCCGACGTTCGCTTCGCCAAACTGCGGCATCGCGGCCTCGACATAGTCGCGCTGCCGTTTGCCGCGCAGAAGCACCTCGGCAATCCATTCGGGCTTCAGCTTCGCGCCCACATGCGAAAGCGGTGGTGGAATCCGGCCCTGGTCGCCGAGCGCCGGCTGGGTTCCGGTGAAAAGTGCGTTTCTCTCCGGCGCTATTCCGCCGAGTCCAGTCCGCTCGTGGCAGGCGATGCAGTTGAATGTCACCAGCGTCTTCGCGACCTGCTTCGCGTCATCCAGCGATGGCTTCGCGGCAATGGGCAGAGCCTGCTTGATCACCGCACGCTGCGCGGCGCTGAGTACAAAACGCGGGACACCAGCAGGCGATTCACCGAGGCAGCCGCGGGAGGCATCGAGCTTGGAGAGCGCCGTCGCGGGCTTTGGCGCGATTCGCAAATCGTCGTGACAGTTGGCGCAGCCCAATAGCGCGAAGTGCTCACGCCCGCGAGCGGCCAGCGTGGAATCGACGTTCAACGGCTGGAATGCAGCGATGGGCTCGTTTGAAACCGACAGTATCGCAGACGGAATCGGACCACGCGGGAACTGCGGCCCTTCCATCTCAAGCGACAACTTCGCCTCCCGCCCCGTGTGAAAATACGTGAACTGAATCTTTCGCCATCCGGACGCGAGTTCCGCCGCGCCTTCGAGTTGCTTCGTGCCCCGACGATCGCTCGGCTCCTGTTCGATGATCGGCTTCCCGTCAATCAACAGCGAGCCGCCGTTCATCGTGGCAAAAAACCGATAGCGACCCGCTGTTCCAACGTTCAACCATCCGTCGTATCGAATCGCCGTGTGCTGCGGCAGTTTGCCCGACTGGAGACTCTCAAGCGCGAAATCACCCACATGCCCGGCCCGCTCCGCCTTCACTTTTTCGCTCGCCAATCCATCCCACACATCTCCGCGATAAAGCGTGTAATTCAGCGCCCCGGGAACGCGCGTATCCTGCAAAAGAAAGTGCGCAATCCGCTCCATATCCTGCCCGCCGAGTCGCATGTCGGGCATCCGCCCCGAAGGCCGGCTGGCGTGAGGCTGGCGCAAAAACTCCACGAGGCTCTTGAAGCTGTATTTCCTCTCCAGCGCGCCAAGCGGCACGGAGTTCGCCGTCAGCGTTTCCATTCCCTTTTCATCACGTGGCGAGTGGCACGCGGCGCAGCCACGCGAGTGAAACAACCGACTCCCCTGCTCCGCCGCCACGGCATCCGGCGCATGCAACGAAAAGTCGTTCTTTTTCAGCGAGAGGAGAAAATGGGTAAGCTCCCGCGACGTCTGCGCCTTCTGCCCGGCATCGAGGCTGCCCAGCATGTCAGGCATCGATGTGCCGGGCTTTTTGCCGTGCGGATCTGCGATGAACGCCTCAAGCCAAGCGGGATTCACGCGGGAGCCGATGTCCGCCAGCCGCGGCGCCTTCTTCGAGCGCGAAGCAAGGTCCGGTCCGGCGTCATGACACGCCGCGCAGTTCAATTCCTCGATCATCACGAGTCCCTTCAAATCCGGATCGAGCTTGCTCGACTCCACTGCGGGAAAAACAGGCGCCGCCGCAAGACCGGACCCCGCAGGAAGAAGAAGTACCGACAAAAGCGGCATCAAACGCGAGCGAACCTGTTTCCGGAAAGAGTGCATGCGGGATGGCGTTTAGTGCAAACAACGGGGATCAAGCGAGGGATTTTCAGTGGTCGGGCTGGCGAGATTTGAACTCGCGGCCTCTTCGTCCCGAACGAAGCGCTCTACCCAGCTGAGCCACAGCCCGTGTACTGAAAGGAGCGGCAATTAAGCCGCCGTTTCGAAGTTGGTCAACTGCAAAGACAGCGACTCCGGGACGCTGCGTTGGTCACTTTCCGTAAACCCGCCGCCATGCTTCGAAGGTGTTCAGGTGAACGCGGACGACCTTCGAAATGTCGGTCGTGTAGCCACCGGCGAGGACCCATGCGACCGGGATTCCCGACGCCTTTGCAAAACGGAAAACGGCTTCGTCTCGCGCGAGTAGGTCGTCGTGATTGAGCGCGAGCGGCGAGTATGGGTCTTCGAAGTACGGGTCGGCCCCGGCCTGGTAGAGCAGCACGTTGGGCTTCCATGCGGCGATTCGCGGCAGGGCGTCTTCCATGATCGAGAGCATTGTCGAGCGGTCGCAACCGGCCGGGAGCGCGAACGAGTGATGATTGTCGCCATCTTCGTGGTGCCGCACCGTCACGTCGCGGTGGGGCACGTTCGCGTGGTAGTCGTTTCCGTAAATGGACACCTGCATCATGTGCGGACGCGTCGCGGCGAGTTGCGCCGTTCCGTTCCCGTAATGCAGGTCCATGTCGAGCACCGCCACGCGGGACGCCTCGCCTGCTGCGAGCAGTGCGTCGGCGGTGATCGCGAGGCCGTTGAAAGTGCAGAATCCTTCGCCGTGGTCCGCGCACGCGTGATGAAACCCGCTCACGAGCGCCGCCGATACTCCATCCTTCAAAGCCTGGCGGGCCGCCGCGAGGCATCCGCCGCTGGTGAGGCAGACGCTTGGGAACAGTTCGGGCGACCACGGAAACTTCTGCGACTCGGCGAGTGCGCGCGGCTCACCGGTGCGGATTGCGTCGATATATTCCGTCGTATGAACGCGCGCGATGTCCTGCAAACCCACGGCCTGCGGCTCCGCGAGCCGGATATCCGGCGCACCACGGAGCGCATCGGCGACGAGTCCGAACTTCCGGATCGGCATGATGTGCTCGCCAATCGGCGCTGCATATCGTGGATGGTAGAATGTCGTGAGCATCACGCGCCGACCATGGCAGAGCGGCGATTTCCGCGCAATTGCCGCCACTACTTGAGCGGAACCGGCACGAACTCCTTCATCACTTTCAGGTCCGCCGGATTCAAAAAGCGGATCATCCCGTCCTCGCCCGCCACCGCGAGCGTTGAGCCGTCGGGTTTGTAGCGGAGCGCGTAGATTCCACCGGGCAGCGTTGCGGATGCGAGCTGCTTCGTCTCGCTGTGGTAGTGGTCGTCCAGCCGCTTCTTCTCGTCGTCCGTCCGGCCGCCGAAGTCCTTGCCTTCGATGCGCACAAACTCGTCCGGCATCTCAGTGTTGAAGTCGTAGTTAAAGCGCGTGACGTATCCCTTTCCATCGAGCGAGGAGCCGGCGGTGAATGATTTCCCGTCCGGCGCGAACTGCACCGCGTAGATGCGGCCCTCCATCGCGGGCCATTTGCGGATGCACAGTGCGTTGTCGCCGATTCGCCGCTGCGTCTTCCGGTTGAGACGGTAAACACTCGGCACGCCGTCCGAGCTTCCGAGCGCGAATTCGTCCCGCTCGGGATGCCGCGAGACGGAATGGATGCCGCCCCGGAGCGCGCCCGGCGTGATGCTGGTGATGTTGTCCACAAACCGCTGCGTCGCGACTTCGGTGAGCTTCGCCGTCATATCGCGGCCGACGCTCACGAGGTTCTCGCCTTTGAGCGTGAACGCCGTGTCGATCACCCAATCGTCGTGCGATGTCTGCTGAAGCACCTGCTGGCCGGTCGCGGAGTCGATTGCGCGCACCGTTTTATCCGGACCACCAAAGCTGATGAGCTTTCCATCCGGCGACCAGTTCACGCCGTAGAGCGTGTCGCCGCCTTGCATGGCGCTCAGGATCAAAGTGCGCTTCTCCACGTCCCACACCTGAATCTCGCCAAACTCCGCAGGCTGTCCGCCGGCGGTTGCGAGGCGCTTTCCATCCGGCGAAAACCGCACGGCCTGAATCCGCTCACCCAGCCCCACGAGCCGCCCTGCGAGCGCGGAGCCATCGGACTTCCAAAGCAGCACTTCGTGAAAACCCGCCACCGCCAGCAACGTTCCGTCCGGCGAGAAATCGATCGATGAAATCACCGGCGGACGCAGATAGACCGGCGGGTGCGCCGCATCGATTTTCTGCCGCGCGTTCTCCGGTGTGTCGTTCTTCGCGCCCTCGGCGATCCATTTGCGGATGCGCTCGATGTCCTTGGCCGCGAGCGGCGCCTTCTTCGGCGGCATTTCGGCTTTTCCGTCCACGGGCGTGATCTGGGAGACGAGCATGGATTCATCGGGCTTCCCGGCGACGACCGCCTTCTTTCCCGTCTCCTTCGCGTCATCGCCGCCTTCCAGCATCCGGGCAAAATCCGTCATCAGATACCCGCCTTTGCTCTTCGCGGGCTGGTGGCAGCCGTTGCAGTTCGCCTGAAAAATCGGGCGGATGTGCTTGAAGAAACTCACCGGTGCGTTTGGGTCCTCCGCAGGCGCGCCTTGAAGAATCGGAGCGACGGCGAGTGTCAGGATGGCTGTAAGGCGGGAAAGTCGGGACATGCGGGGAGTTCAACCCGCGGGCTTCGGAAGCATTAGCGCCCACGCGTGCGGCGGCGGGATTGCATTTCCATGGCCGACGGTGCTTGGATTGCATGCATGACCACAAACGAAGACCTCGCCAAGCTCCGCCGCGAATACAGCATGCGCGGCCTGCTCGAACACGAACTCGCAGCCGACCCGCTCAAGCAGTTCCACCACTGGCTCCACGAAGCCGTCGAGCACGGCCTCATCGAGCCAAACGCAATGACCCTCGCGACCGTGGACTCCACCGGCCAGCCGTGGAGCCGCACCGTTCTTTTGAAAACGTGCGACGAGCGCGGCTTCGTCTTTTACACGAACTACGAAAGCCACAAAGGCGCGCAACTCGCGCACGAATCGCGCTGCTCGCTCACGTTCTTCTGGTCCGCGCTTGAGCGTCAGGTGAACATCGCCGGCGTTGCGCAGAAAGTCCCGCGCAGCGAGACCGAGGCCTATTACAACGTCCGCCCCGTCAGCGCCCGCATCGGCGCGTGGGCCAGCCGCCAGAGCACCGTCCTGCCCGACCGCGAGGCGCTCGAACACGCATTCGAGAAGGCGAAGGCCGAACACGGCGACTCCCCCGCCGCGCCGCCGCACTGGGGCGGCTACGTCGTGCGTCCCGCCGTTATCGAGTTCTGGCAAGGCCGCCGCAGCCGGCTGCACGACCGCCTCCGCTACACCCGCACCGACGGCGGGTGGAAAATCGAGCGTCTCTCGCCGTAATCATCCATACTCACTCCGCCCATGAACCGCATCGTCCTCGCCATCCTCGCCACCGCCTCGCTCGCAGCCCACGCCGCCGAGCTTCACACGTTCAAGCGCCTTCAGCTCAGCGACCAGTTCTGGTGCGAGGGCGCGAACATTGGCGACATCAACAAGGACGGCGTCGCCGACCTCGTCTCCGGCCCGTGGTGGTGGGAGGGGCCGGAGTTCAAAGTGCGGCACGAATTCTACCCCGCCAACGCCGCCTTCACGCTCCGCGTCGGCCCGCAGACTGCGCTCAAAGTCCCCGGCTACGAAGGCGCGCTCGGCGTGAAGAACACTTACTCGAACAACTTCTTCGTCTGGGTGCTCGACTTCAATGCCGACGGCTGGAACGACATCCTCGTCATCGGCTTCCCCGGTCAGGACACCTCGTGGTTTGAAAACCCCAAGGGCGCCGGCGGCCACTGGAAACGCCACCAGGTCTTCGACCAGACCTGCAACGAATCCCCCGTCTTCACCGACATCACCGGCGACGGAAAGCCCGAGCTCGTCTGCATCACCAAAGGCCGCTACGGCTACGCCTCGCCCGACTGGTCCGCACCGGAAAAACCCTGGCCCTTCCACCCCATCTCGCCCGACAACAAATACGGCCACTTCACCCACGGCATGGGCGTTGGCGACGTCAACGGCGACGGCCGCGCCGACCTCCTCGAAAAAGACGGCTGGTGGGAACAACCCGCCTCCCTCGACGGCGACCCCGTCTGGACCCTCCACAAAGAGCGCTTCGGCAGCGGCGGCGCGCAAATGTTCGCCTACGACTTCAATGGCGACGGCCGCGCAGACATCCTCACCTCCCTCGCCGCCCACGGCTTCGGCCTCTCGTGGTTCGAGCAGCTCCCCACCGGCTCCTTCCGCGAACACCTCATCATGGGCAAAACCCCGCGCGAAAACCCCTACGGCGTCAAATTCTCCGAGCCCCACGCCATCGACCTCGTCGATATCGACGGCGACGGCCTCAAAGACATCCTCACCGGCAAACGCTTCTGGTCCCACGGCCGCCTCGGCGACCCCGACCGCAACGACGCCGCCGTCCTCTACTGGTTCCGCACCGTCCGCAGCCCGGACGGCACCGCCCACTTCATCCCCCACCTCATCGACGACAAATCCGGCGTCGGCACCCAGGTCGTCGCCGCCGACATCAACGCCGACCGCCTCCCCGACATCATCATCGGCAACAAAAAAGGCACCTTCCTCTTCCTCCACGAAAAAAAGACCGTCACCCCCGAAGAATACACCGCCGCCCAACCCGTCCCCCTTCCCCCGCAAAAACCCGCACGCAACATCCAGCCCCTCGGCGACGACGGCAAACCCCTCAACCTCGACTTCGAGACCGGCACCCTCGACGGCTGGACCTCCACCGGCGACGCCTTCGCCGCCATGCCCGTCAAAGGCGACGCCGTCAAACGCCGCCGCGACGACATGACCAGCGGCCACCGCGGCCAGTACTGGCTCGGCACCTACGAGACCGCCCTCAGCGACAAACCCACCGGCACCCTCACCTCCCTCCCCTTCACCGCCGCCCACCCCTACGCCAGCTTCCTCATCGGCGGCGGCTCCACTGCCAAAACCCGCGTCGAAATCACCAACGCCGCCAGCGGCAAAACCCTCTTCATCGCCACCGGCCCCGACAACGAACAAATGCAACCCGTCTTCCTCGACCTCCGCGCCATCCTCGGCGCAAAAATCACCATCCGCCTCATCGACGAAGCCACCACCGGCTGGGGCCACCTCAACTTCGACGACTTCCAATTCCACGACACCCCGCCCCCCGGCGCCACCCAAGTCCCCCAAGCCGAATA
>SXGQ01830784.1_pt1 | contig 55689 bp, 57 predicted proteins | sample 3178371 | NCBI WGS metagenome assembly SXGQ01 (sample SAMN11356859, study PRJNA531348) | freshwater metagenome | isolation source: freshwater sample F1-20 | place: China: Fuxian Lake, Yuxi | collected 2017-12-25
GAACCCGTGCCGCCACATTGAAAGGGTGGTGACCTAGGCCACTAGACGATGGGGGCTAGGTACTTGTCCTGCTGAGAGCGTCGTCAGCCTAGCGGGGTCGGACCGGCCGTCCCACCTGTCCGACCGAGCCCGATCCGGACGGCACGTACGGCGCTCGGCCGGTCGTTGTCACCTCCATGGACGAGACACGATGGACCCGACTTCGAGAACTCACCGGATACTCCGGGCGGGTGCTCGGACTCAATTGGTCGCCCGATGGTCGTCTCCTGGCTGGAGCTGCGACAAGCGAGGTCCGGGTGTGGGATACGCACACGGGTGAACCGACGTTCACTCTCCACGGGCATCGAAGTGTCGTGCACGAAGTGGTTTGGTCGCCGACCGGCGAATGGTTGGCGAGTGTGAGCGACGATCGGAGCGACACGACCATCCGAGTGTGGTCGGTGTCGGACGGTCGCATCGTCGGCGAGTTGTCGGGGCACGACGACGTCGTCTGGTCGGTCTTCTGGTCTCCCGATGGGCGACGAATCGCATCGGCGTCGAAGGACGGTTCGTTCCGGGTGTGGAATGTCGCAACCGGTCAGGTCGACTTCACGCGTCGCGCCCATCTCAAGTCGGTGTGGGGTGCGTTCTGGTCACCCGATGGACGCATGCTCGCTACCGCGAGTCACGAACCGATCGTGCGGGTCTGGAGTTCGGATGATGGAAGGCTGCTCGGAACCTTGCGCGGTCACACCAAAGGTGTGTGGCAGGCGCGGTGGTCACCCGACAGTCGGCGACTCGTCACGGTGAGCAGCGACGGGACGACGCACCTCTGGCGTATCGACGGTGGACCCCGGCTCGAGCATTGCTTCCGGACAGCAGACCGCTTCGCGAGTGCAGCTTGGTCACCGGACGGAACTCGATTCGCTTGTGGTTCGGGCGAAGGTGACGTCGAAGTACGCGATCCCGCGGGTCGATTGCTCGCGAATTTGGTGGGCCACTCGACTTGGGTCGGCAACCTTGCGTGGTCGGCTCACGGTCGTTACTTGGCGAGTGGAAGTGACGATCACACGTTGCGGGTTTGGGACTGGACGGATCTCCGGTGCGTCGTGGAGATTCCCGATCACACGAGTGTGATCACGGGTACCAACCCTTGGTCGCCGGTCGCGAATCTGGTGGCGTCGGGTAAGGACGGCGGGGCAATCGAGATCTGGGGTCCAGTTGGTCACGGTGTCTGATCAGCGACGAATCAGGCCCGCATGAGGGCCGTGATCGCGCAATCCACCAGCCACGACAGGAATTGGTAGAGCGCCATCTCCGGGGAATCGGCATCGTCGTCGTCCTCGCCGACGTTCAGGAGCGTGCCGAGGATCAAGCGGACCGCGTTCAGATTCTGGGCGAAGGCGTCGACTTCGGCGCTGCTGAGCGTGCGCTCTTCATCGTCCTGCAGGATCGCGTCGATGATCTCGATCGAGCCGAGTCGACTGGCCACGAGTTCCTCGCGCATCAGCCGTTGATAGTCGGCTTCACCTTCGGCATCGTCGGTGTAGGCCGGCGGAAAGAGCCGTTGCATCTTTGCGTCGCCGACCGGCGCCGTGGTCACGAGATCGCGGATCTCACCCAGAAGTCGCCGGAGTAGGTGGCGTTCGTCGGCATCGAGTTGGAGAACGAATCCGTTTCGCGTGCGCTGTATCGGTTGACGCTGACGGCGGATCACGAATCACCACCGCCGGATCCGTCCTTTTGCATCGTGGCCCAGAGCCCGTGTTCGTGGAGTCGAAAGACGTCCATCTCGGCTTTCTCGCGCGCTCCGGCGCTCACCACCGCGCGACCTTTGTGATGAACATCGAGCATCAACTCGGTCGCCTTTTCCAGGCTGTAACCGAAGAGTTTCTGCAACACGTAGGTCACGTAACTCATGAGATTGATCGGGTCGTTCCAGACGAGTACGACCCACGGGTTGTCGGACTGGACATCGGTGTCGGTGTCGGACTCGGGTTTGACGATCGTCGAGGCGGATACGGCGACGGGAGTCACGCAATCGACGTCCACGGGATCATTGTTGCGGTTGGTCGGGTGTTTGACACCCCCGTACGATCGTCGGTGATGTCCGTCGGTTCCCGCCCCCTCGTTCCTTCGCGGCTCGCGCCGGGTGGAGTGTCGGCACACGGCCCGAGGCGGGCTCCCACGACGGTGATCGGCGGCTACATCGCCCTCACCAAACCGCGGATCATCGAACTCCTCCTCATCACCACCATCCCGACCATGGTTCTGGCCGAGAAGGGCTGGCCGAGTTGGGGGCTCGTTGTCGTCACCCTGCTCGGCGGGACCCTCGCCGCCGGCGGCGCCAATGCCATCAACATGGTGGTCGACCGTGACATCGACCAACTGATGGAGCGCACCAAGGGTCGACCTCTCGTGACCGGTCTGATCGATCCTCGGTCGGCTCTGGTCTTCGCGTTGGCCCTGGAAGCGGCCGCTTTCGCTGTGCTCTGGGCCGGGGCCAACCTATTGGCCGCCGTCCTGGCCCTGTCGGCGACCCTCTTCTACGTCTTCGTGTACACCCTGTGGCTCAAGCGGACGAGCCGTCAGAACATCGTGATCGGGGGTGCGGCGGGGGCCGTTCCGGTTCTGGTGGGCTGGGCGGCGGTCCAGAATTCACTCGGTTGGGCGCCATTTGTCCTGTTCACGGCCATTTTTCTGTGGACCCCACCCCATTTTTGGGCCCTGGCCATCAAACACGCCGACGACTACCGGGCCGCCCAGGTCCCGATGCTCCCGACCGTCGTCCCGATGGCCCAGACGGTCCGCCACATGCTCGGGTACGCCGTGGCGCTGACCGCTTGCTCGCTTGTGCTCGGCCCGGTCGCCGATCTCGGTCCGCTGTACATGATCGTGGCCGGAGTTCTGGGTGTGCTCTTCGTTCTCGGCACCATCGATCTCGGTCGCCATCCCACCCCGGCTCGATCGATGCGTCTGTTCGGGTTCTCGATCTCGTACGTGACCCTTCTTTTCGGCGCGTTGGCCGCCGATGTGCTCATTCGACACGGCGTGTGACACCCGTTTCCGAGTCCTCGCGAAGGGGTCGGGATTTCGGTCTGAGCAGGGAGAAATGGGTAATGTCGGTGGCTGGATTCCCTCCTGCCAACCTCAACCGCGGGCCGTCTCGGCAGCCCGCCGTGCGCGTGAAGCGAGCCACTTCGAATGACATCAATTGACACCCACCACGCGGTCGACGGAGCGGCTTCACAGCCCGCCGTTGCCACGTGGCTGACATCGGCGGACCACAAGCACGTGGGTCGTCTCTTCATCGGTTCGGGACTCGTCGGTCTGCTCGGTGGACTCGTCCTCGCGGTTCTCGTCGCCGTCGAACGAATCGATGCCGAAGGCTTCCAACTCCTCGATGAGAGCACGGCCTCCCAAGTGCTCGCCGCCGCCCGTCTCTTGCTCACCTACGGCGCAGTCGTGCCGCTCGTTCTCGGCATGGTCGTCGCCATCGTGCCGCTCCAACTCGGGGCACGCTCCATCTCCTTCCCGCGCCTCGCCGCCACGGGTTTCTGGTTCTGGCTCACTGGCCTCGGCCTCGCTGTGGCCTCCATCATCGGCAACGGTGGACCCGGTGGCGGAGAAGCCGAGATGGTCGATCTCTATCTCGCTGCGCTGGTGGTTCTCGCTCTCGGCGGTCTGATGGTCGCCGGATCCGTGGCGACCACTGCCCTCACCGCACGGACCCCAGGTATGGGCCTTCTGCGCGCTCCGCTCTTCTCGTGGTCGTCGTTCGTCGGTTCGATCGCGCTCTTGCTGAGCCTGCCGGTCTTCATCGGTACGAGCGTGTATCTCTACGTCGACCACCGTTACGCCCGCGCCGGCTTCGGCGGCAACATGGGCGTCAACCACTGGATCGGATGGTCGCTCTCACAGCCTTTCACCTACGTGCTCGCCATCCCGTTGCTCGGATTCGTTCTCGACGCGATCCCGGTGATGAATCGTTCGCGTCTTCCGCAGCGCGCGGCCGCCAACGTGGCGATCGGTCTCGTGGCGGTCGGACTCCTGACCGCAACCACGCAGTCGGCCGTCACGCTTCCGTGGGAAGGAGACGGGTTCTTCTCGGGCCTCGGCGACAAGATCGCCGATCTCCTTCCGTTCGCTTTGCTGAACCTCGTTCCGCTCCTCGGTCTGCTCGGCGTGCTCGGCGGAGTGGCTCTCACGCTGAAGAGCGCCAAGCCTCGAGTTGCTTCGCCGCTCGTGTTCGCCGTGCTCGGCCTGCTGACGATCCTTCTCGGTGCAGCGTCGCACGTGGTGTATGCGATCCAGGACGCCGGACTCGCTGGAACGATCTTCGAAGCCGGCTCGTACGTCGCGGTCACGTTCGGATCTGTCACGTTGGCCTTCGGTGCCATCGCCTACTGGGGACCCAAGATCTGGGGTCGCCGGGTGCCCGACAAAGCAGCGCTTCCGCTCGCACTGCTCGCCTTCGTCGCCACGGCCCTCGGTTCGCTTCCGTACATGATCGCCGGTTTCGCCGATCAGCCGGCGGGCGTGCTCGATGGCTTCTCGTACGGCGGCCCGCAAGAACTCTGGAACGCGCTCACCGCGATCGGGTTCGTGCTGATGCTCCTGGTGAGCCTCGCTTTCATCGGCCTGGTCGCGAAGTCGTTCACCGCGGGTGAGGCCGCTGGTGACGATCCGTGGGATGGCACGACTCTCGAGTGGGCAACGTCGTCGCCGCCTCCGGCCGACAACTTCTCCGAGGTGATCGTCGTCGGTTCGGAGTATCCGCTCGCAGACATGAAGAACTCGTCAGGGAAGGTCGGCTGATGCTCGCATTGCCCCCCACTCCGCAGCCGGCGCCGAGGCGCCAGCTCTTCGTCGGCACTGCGCTCGCTTCGGCGGCCGGCACCATGCTCCTCGGCGGCATGTTGGCCGTGTGGCTGCAGTTCCGTGCCGACGCCCCGTATCGCGAATCATCGCGTCGTGGTCTGATCAAGGACTGGATGCCCGAGAAGATCGTGGTTCCCGAAGTCGCCGCCAACATGATGCTGATCGCGTTCTTCGTGGTCTGCATCATGGCCCAGTGGGCGGTGTGGTCGGCCAAGCGTGGCGATCGCACGCACACCGCCATGGCGCTCGGCATGTCGGCTCTGATCGGACTCGCGGCGCTCAACTCACAGGTTTTCATCTGGACCCAGATGGGTGTGATCGCCCGCGACGGTGCGTTCCACTCGATGTTCTACGCCCTGACCGGAACCTTCATGGCTCTCTTGGTGGCCGGAATCGTCTACACAGCAGTGGCGGCGTTCCGATACCTCGGACGCGGCACTTCCGACGTGCAGATCGTGTCGGCTCATGCCCTTTATTGGTACTTCCTCACCGCAGCCTTCTCGGCCCTGTGGTTCGTGGTCTACGTGCAGAAGTGACGAGGCGAATCCGATGATCACCACCAGCTCGAAACTCTTCTACGGACTCGGTGCCGGCTCGCTCGTCGCATCGATCGTCTGGTTCATCGCCAACGACGGCGGTTCGATCGGTTCGGTCGCACTGTTGTTCGCCGCGATGTCGCTCGTCTTCCTGGGCGCCATCGCCTCGTTCACACGTGACGGACACGTGCTGTCCACCGACACCGCGTCGCACGCGTCCTCGGGCGCTGCGCAACGTGGGGTACGCAACAGCATTTGGCCACTCGGCACGGCGATCGCCATGGGCTTCGTCGTCGTGGGGCTCATCAGTTCGCCCGGGATCTTCAAGGTCGGCATCGGACTCCTCATCGCCATGCTCGGCGAGTGGATGATTCAGAACTGGAGCGAGCGCGGTTCCAGCGACGCGGCATACAACACCAAGATTCGCGACTACGTCGTTCATCCTCTCGAACTTCCGGTTGGTGGGGCGCTCTTGCTGGCCGTCATCGTGCTGTCGTTCTCTCGCATCATGTTGTCGCTCTCGCATTCGGCCGGCCCGCTGGTGTTCGCCGTGGCCGGTGCGGTGATCCTCGCTTTCGGCACTCTCGTGGGCTTCCGTCGCTCCGTCAGCACGCGCGTGATCGGAGCGATTTGCGGCGTGGCTCTCACCGCGCTGGCTGGTGTTGGTGTGGCCACCGCACTCGATGGTGAGCGCCCCGAACTCACCAAGGCGGCCGAGGAAGATCACTTTGCCCATCGCCCATGCGGTGAAGAAGAGGAAGAAGCCGACGAGAACGCATCGCAATCCGTGTCGGCCAAGAGCAGTGTGCAGGCCACGGTGATCCTCGAGGGCGGGATGCTCTACGCCGAGGTCGACGGTTTCGAAGGCGCTCAGCAATCGATCACGCTGCAGCGCTCCAACCCGAGCACGATCCTCTTCATCAACCGTGATGCCGAACCTCATCGGATGGTCGTGAAGTACGGCAAGGTCGTGGAGGATCTCGGTGGTGGAGTCGAGCGAGAGACCGAGCTCGAGGCGTGCACCTCCAAGGTTGAACAGGACGGTCAGCAAGCCGTGACCCTTACGGTGCCGAAGCCTTCCTATGCCAGTGAAGAACCATTCGAGATCACGGTTCCTGGTGTGGAGGGAACCAAGATCGACCTGGTGGTGCCGTGAGTCACCGTCACCCCTCTGGAGACGATCGAGCTGAGATGCCTACTTTTCATTCACCCGACGAACGAGACGGAGTACCGATGAACAAGTCGCCGCGCCGCCGCATCATGGCTGCCGTGGGCCTCATGGCCGGTCTGGTGTTCCTCGCCGGTTGCGCCAAGGACGCTCCGCAGGACACGTGGCAGCCCGCCGGTCCGAACGCGGAGCAGATCGACAACCTGCAGCAGCCGGTGTTCCTCGTGGCCGGCATCGTCGGCATCATCGTGTTCCTCGCCGTTGCGTTCGTCGTGATCCGCTATCGCGATCGTGGTCAGTCGATCCCCGAGCAAACCCATGGCAAGCCGGCTCTCGAGGTCACGCTCACCGTCATTCCGGTGCTCATCCTCATCGGCGTCGCCATTCCGACCGCGGGCACGATCTTCGATCTCGCCAAGACCGACGACACCGAGATGGTCATCAACGTCACGGGTCAGCAGTGGTGGTGGGAATACGACTACCCGTCCACCGGAGCCAACGCCGAGTCGTACGGTGTGGTCGATCCGATCGTGACCTCTGGCCAATTGGTGATTCCCGAGAACACCAAGGTGCTGCTGCGCGTGACGAGCCGCGACGTCATCCACTCGTACTGGATCCCCAAGCTGAACGGAAAGAAAGACGGCGTCCCCGGCCGAGTGCACCTGCTCCGGCTCGAAGGCTCCAAGCCCGGTATCTATGCCGGACAGTGCACCGAGTTCTGCGGACTCTCGCATGCCTACATGCGCATGGAAACCGTCGTCCTGAACCGCGCCGACTTCGATGCATGGGTCGCGAATCAATTGAAGCCCTACGAGTCGCCGGCCGAAGGAACGCTGGCCGCCGAGGGCGAATCGCTCTTCATCCAGCAGTGCAGCCGCTGCCATCAGGTGAACGGACTGACCAATGCCGATGGGGCACCGATCATCGCGGCTCCCGAGCAATACATGGTCTCCGGAGCAGCACCCAATCTCACTCATCTCATGACCCGCAACACCTTCGCCGGCGCCGCTTGGGATCTCCTGACCCCGGAATGCCGCGACGACGTTTGGAACGCGAATACCGAGGAATTCGGTGCGAGGTATCTCGCCGGCGTCTCGGCCGAGTGCCTCAATCAGAAGGATCTGCGCGAGTGGTTGCGCAATGCCCCGGAGAAGAAGCCCATGTACGCCGACCCCACGAAGTTGCAGGCGACCGACGGCAAATACCGAGGAATGCCCGCGCTCGGACTCACCGAAGACCAGATCGACGCACTGGTCGCCTACCTACTCGAGCGGAAGTAAGAGGAGAACACCCAGATGGCCATCATCGAACGTCCCTCGGCTGAAATCGCCGTTGCTGGCGCCGCACCCTCGGGTGTGAAGCCGAGCGAAGCTCTCGGCGTCTTCAAGCGCCCCGCCGCCTCCACGTCTTGGAAGGACTGGTTGGTCACGGTCGATCACAAGAAGCTCGGCATCATGTACGGAGTTGCCGCGTTCTTCTTCTTCATCGTCGGTGGAGTGGAAGCGCTCCTCATCCGTCTCCAGTTGGCCGGTCCCGAGGGCAAGATCCTGAGCGCCGATCAGTACAACCAGATGTTCACGATGCACGCCACCACCATGGTGTTCCTCTTCGTGATGCCCATGGTTTCGGCGTTCGCCAACTACTTCGTTCCCCTCCAGATCGGAGCGCGCGACGTCGCCTTCCCGAGGATCAACGCGTTCGGATTCTGGTGTTGGCTGTTCGGAGGCATCTTCCTGAACACGTCGTGGTTCCTCGGCGGCGCGGCTGACGGTGGATGGTTCATGTACGCCCCCAACTCGTCGACATTGTTCTCGCCATCACACGGCATCGACTTCTGGGTGCTCGGTCTGCAGATCACCGGTATCGCCTCCTTGACCGGTGCGATCAACCTGATCGTGACCGTGCTCAACATGCGGGCGCCGGGTATGAAGCTCATGCGCATGCCGATCTTCACCTGGATGACGCTCGTGGTGCAGTTCCTGCTCCTTTTCGCCATGCCGGTCATCACGGTGGCGCTCTTCCTTCTTTCGTTCCAGCGCTCGTTCGATGCAACGTTCTTCGATGTGGCAGCCGGAGCCGACCCGCTCCTCTGGCAGCACTTGTGCTGGATCTTCGGTCACCCCGAGGTGTACATACTCATCCTGCCGTCGTTCGGCATCGTCTCGGAGATCATCCCGGTGTTCTCCAAGAAGCCGCTCTTCGGTTACCCGATCGTGGCCATGTCGGGTGCGGCCATCGGATTCGTCGGATGGGGTGTGTGGGCGCACCACATGTTCGCCTCCGGCCTCGGACCGGTGTCGGTGGCTGTCTTCTCGATGGCCACCATGGCCATTGCGGTTCCGACCGGCGTCAAGATCGTCAACTGGATCATGACCATGTGGGGCGGCAAGCTCAGTTTCACGGTGCCGATGCTCTTCGCCATCGGTCTCGTGGTGCAGTTCACGATCGGTGGTCTCTCCGGCGTGACCCACTCGGTCGCTCCGAGCGACACTCAGCAGACCGACACCTACTACATCGTGGCGCACTTCCACTACGTGTTGTTCGGTGGCGCGATCTTCGGTCTCTTCGCCGGTTTCTACTACTGGTGGCCCAAGATCTTCCGCAAGCAGTTGAGTGAGAGCCTCGGAAAGTGGAACTTCTGGTTGATGGTCATCGGCATGAACATGACCTTCGGCCCGATGCACATCCTCGGTCTGCAGGGGCAGCCCCGTCGTATGCAGGTCTGGACCGAGGCCCGCGCCGGAGAGGGATTCTTCAACATCGGATTCTGGAACCGCATCGCGTCGCTCGGCTCGTTCATCTTGGCGGTCGGAGTCCTGCTGTTCATCATCAACATCATCTACACGCACAAGTCGAAGAAAGTCGCCATCGCCCCGCTCGACCCGTGGGACGCCCGCTCTCTCGAGTGGATGACCGCCAACCCGCCCGTGGAACACAACTTCGATTCCATTCCGACCGTCAACAACCTGGACGAGTTCTTCCACCGGAAGTACGCCGAGGACCCGAACACCCACGAGGTGCGTCAGGTGGCTACCGCCGAAGAAGTTCTGGCCGAACTCAACGCCCACCCCGACGAGCACATCCACATGCCGTCGCGGTCGTACTGGCCGATCCTCGTGTCGCTGTCGTTGCCGATCATCTGTTACGGACTCATCTACAACCGTCTGTTGATGGGTGTCGGCGCGGCCTTCTTGCTGCTCACCATGTTCGGCTGGGCGATGGAGCCCTCCACGGCCCCCGATGACGATTTCGATCCGCCGGCACCCGGTGAAGGTGGCGGTCACACGAAGGAGCTGGCTCCCCTTGGCTGACACCGCTCTCGCGCACGGCGCCGATCACGGCGCTCCCCACACCACGACCGGCTTGTCGAACAACAAGCTCGGTATGTGGATCTTCCTCGGATCCGAGTGTCTGCTGTTCGGTGGGTTGATCTCCACCTACATGCTCTACAAGGGTCGTGTCTCGGCCGGTCCGCAGCCCGATCAGATCTACGACATCCCGTTCACCTCGGTGAGTTCGTTCGTGCTCCTCATGAGCTCGCTCACCATGGTGCTCGCGGTGTCGGCTGCGCATCGTCGCGACGATCGCAACACGAACTTGTGGCTCACCGTGACGGCGCTCCTCGGTGCGACCTTCGTGGGTGGCCAGGTGTACGAGTTCACCGCCTTCTACCGCGAAGGCCTGGGCTTCACCACGAGCCTCTTCGGCTCGAGCTTCTACACCCTCACCGGTTTCCACGGAGTCCACGTGACCGTCGGCATCATCATGTTGATGGCCCTCGTGGGCATGGTTCGCCGGAACCGCATTCCGGGTAGCAAAGCCGAGACGGTCGAGTTGATCGGCCTCTACTGGCACTTCGTCGACATCGTGTGGATCGTGATCTTCACCCTCGTCTATCTGATTCCCTCCTGACGCCTAAGGACATCTCATGAGCACCGTCACCGAACACGCCGGCCACACCGATCACTCGCATGACGAGTCACACGGTGCGTCCGACAAGCAGTACGTGGTCATCGCGCTCATCCTCGCGGCCCTCACCGCGATCGAGGTCTCCACGTACTACGTCGACTTCGGCCCGCTCTTCATGCCGACGCTCTTCGTGCTGATGGCCGTGAAGTTCGTGATCGTCGTCTCGTACTTCATGCACCTCAAGTTCGACAACAAGCTCTTCAGTTACCTCTTCTATACGGGCCTGATCCTCGCCATTGCCGTGTATTGCGGCGCTCTGGCGACGTTCAAGTTCTTCTTGCAGAAGGGCTGATCATGTTGGCGGCCGATCTGGCCGAGCCGTGGCGGTTCCAGGCCCACATCGAGGTCTGGCTGCTCGTGACCTTCCTCGTGGCGTCGTACGTCTACATGGTGCGCGTCCTCGGACCCCGCGCGGTCGGTCCGGATGGGGTGGTGGTGACGGGCCGCCAGAAGCTCGCGTTCGTGGCCGGTATCGCCGTGCTGTGGTTCGCATCCGACTGGCCGATGCACGACATCGCCGAGGAATATCTCTACTCGGTACACATGTTCCAGCACATGGCTCTGACGTACTTCATGCCGCCGCTCGTGGTGCTGGCCACCCCCGAATGGTTCGCCCGAACGCTGGTGGGTAATGGTGGTTTCTACCGGTTCATGAAATTCATGGCCCATCCGGTGCGGGCGGCGTTCTTGTTCAACGTCGCGGTGATGGTGAGCCACGTACCCGGTGTGGTCAATGCCTCCGTCTCCAACGGCCCTCTTCACTACGGCATCCACGTGTTCTTGGTGTCGAGCGCGATCCTGATGTGGTTGCCGGTGTGTGGACCATTCAAGGAATTCCACATCGGCTACATGGGGCAGATGATCTATCTGTTCATGAACAGTGTGGTGGCCACGGTTCCAGCCGGCTGGCTCACCTTCGCCGAAGGTGTGGTGTACAAGCACTACAACATCCCGTGGCGGGTGTGGGGAATCTCGGTCACCGACGACCAACAGATCGCCGGTGCGATCATGAAGATCGGCGGCGCCGCGTTCTTGTGGGCGATCATCATCGTTTTGTTCATCAACAAGTTCGTGAAGACGTTCCGGGCCGAGAACGAGGGCGGGTACGTGCGCAAACCCCTCACCATGGCCGATGTCGAGAAGGCCTTCGAGGAGAGCGAGCCCATTCGCGAGTCGGAGCGTCGCTAGGAACGTGCGCACTCTGTCGCTGGCCGCCGGAGTGATGACCGATATCGGTCCGGCCGACATGGTGTCGGTGTGCGCACGAGCCGGCTGGCCGGCCTGCGGAATCTGGTTCGATCACAAGACCTGGGACGCAACGACCACGCGTGAGGTTCGGCGTCGTCTCGACGACACCGGGTTGGCGGTGCTCGACGTGGAACCGATCATCCCGAGTGACGGCCGGGACGATCATGGCGAAGCGCTGATCGATGTCGCTGCCGAACTCGGCGCGAAATTCGTGCTCTTCGCATCCCGACTGACCGAACTCGAGCAATCGATCGAGCGCTATCGCGAACTGTGTGCTCACGCGTCGTCGTCCGGGGTCGTCATCGCCTGCGAATTCCTGCCGCTCTTTCCGGTGAAGAACCTGTCGCTCGCGGTAGAGATCGTGGAGCGATCGGGTGCGCGTAACTCGGGTGTCCTCATCGACAACCTGCATCTTGCCCGCTCGGGATCCACGGTGGCCGATGTGCGTACTCTCGATCCCGTGCTCTTTCCGTACGTACAGATCGCCGATGCCCCAGCCGCGTCTCCCGAGACCGTCGAAGCCCTCGGCTGGGAGGCGATGAACGGTCGGACGTGCCCCGGGGAGGGCGACCTGCCGATCGCCGAGCTGTTGTCGGCCGTGCCCGACGTGCCGATCTCGTTCGAGATCCGTTCGTCCAAATTGATCGAGGATTTTCCCGATCCGTTCGAACGCGCCGCTTATGTGTGGGCGCGTTGTCGCTCGCTGGCCTGAGTCACTCCCAGCGGAAGGTCGCCGCCGCCACGAGGGGCATGGCCGCGGCCCAAGCGGCCAGAACGATCCACGAAGTTCCCGGCTGCGTCGCCGCACCCGGGCCGATCAGCGCATCACGCAGAACATCGGCCAACGCACCCGACGGCAGATACTTCGCCACCGATTCCATGGGCCCGGGCAGGTTCTCGAACGGAATCACCATGCCGCCGAGCAACAGCAGCGCGATGTACAAGCCGTTCTGCGCGGCGAGGTTGATCTCGGCGCGCAGTCGACCGGCGATCGAAAGTCCGAGCCCACCGAAGGCTGCCGTTCCGAGTCCGACGGCGCCGAGGGCCAGAAGCCACCGCGCGTCGTCGGCTTGCCAATCGAGGAGAAGCGCAATCGGTACGAGCAGCGCGACTTGGATGATCTCCACGATGAGAACGGTGAGGATCTTGGCGGCCAACCATCGGGGACGACCGAGCGGCGTCACACCAAGACGCTTCAGCACCTTGTAACTGCGCTCGAAGCCGGTGGCGATACCGAGGCTGACCATGGCCGAACTCATGATGGCGAGGGCGATCACTCCCGGAGTGAGGAAGTCCATGTGGTCGTCGAGACCACTCGGTAGGACTTCAGTGAGTCCGAAGAACACGAAGATCATCACCGGAATCACGATCGTGAGAAGGAGTTGCTCACCGTTGCGCGCGAGGATGCGCACTTCGGCTCCGAGTTGTGATCGGAAGGGGCCGCTCACGGTCGATCTCCGGTGAGTTTCTTGAACACGTCTTCGAGGCTGGCCAGACCGGCTCGGAGTTCGATCACGTCGATTCCGTGTTCGCTCAACCACACGGCGAGAGCCGCCACCAGGCCTTGGGGTGCGTCCTCGATCGTGTAGTGACCCGGCTCGACTTCCACGAGCCAGTCGGCGATGTTGGCTGGCAGGTCGTCGAGGCGCAGGGGCTTGGTGGTGCGCAGCCGAACCGCCTGTCGGGCCTTGCGGACGTCGTCGAGTGATCCCTCCACCAGGACGCGACCACGATCGAAGATCACTACGCGGTCGGACACTTTCTCGGCTTCGTCGAGTTCGTGCGTCGCGAGCACCACGCCACAGCCGCGATCGGTGAGCGAACGGATGATGGCGCGGATCGTGTCGCGCCCGTTCACGTCGACTCCACTCGTGGGTTCGTCGAGAAACACCACATCGGGCCGACCGACGAGCGCGAGGGCCAGTGAGAGCCTCTGCTTCTCACCGCCCGAGAGTCGTCGCCACGGTGTGCGCTGACGATCGGTCAGGCCGACCATCTCGACGAGTTCCCGCGGATCTTGGGCACTGGAGTCGGACCGGTGATACAGCCCGCAGAATTGTCGTACGACGTCGATCGGGCGGGCCGACGGGTACACGCCGCCTTCTTGGAGCATCACGCCCATCCGCGGCCGGAGGTTCCGTCGGTCGGATCGTTCCGATGGATCGAGGCCGAGTACCCGCACCGAACCGGCGGCGCGGTTGCGCAGACCCTCGCAGACCTCGATGGTGCTCGTCTTACCGGCTCCATTGGGGCCGAGGACGGCGGTCACCTGGCCGGCGCGGGCCGTGAACGACACACCGTCGACCGCTGTGAGTCCGCGATCACCCCGGCCGTAGCGCACGACGAGTCCGTCGACTTCGACCACGTTCTCGATCGAGCGCGACACGATGCGACTGGCGCGGATCGCTCCGACATCGGGCGTGGGGGAGTCGGGCGGGGCAACCGGATCCACCTCGTGAACACTAGTGGTGGTCGAATGCATCGGACCTCCCGCAGGTACGACAGGTAGCCTCTGTCACCTGTGATCGATGTTCGTCTACTTCGTCAGGATGCCGATGCGGTACGCGCGGGTCTCGCCCGTCGTGGCAAGCCCGAACTTCTCGATCAACTCGCCGAGGCGATCACCCTCGACATCGAAGTGCGCGACATCGGAACTCGGCGTGACGCGATCCGGGCCCGTGTCAACGAACTTTCCAAGCAGGTCGGTGCCGCCCGTCGCGATGGCAACACTGCGGCTGCCGACGATCTGCAGAAGCAGAGCCGCGAACTCGGTGACGAAGAGCATTCACTCGCTGCTCGCGCCGATGAACTCCAGGAACAACTCCGCCAGATCCTCTTGCGGATCCCGAACGTTCCGCACCCGGAGGCGCCCGATGGTGCGAGCGATCACGACAACCCGGTCGTGAAGGGTCCGTTGCAGATGCCGGCATCGTTCACCGACCAGCAGCGCATTCCCCACTGGGACACCGCGGCCCGGCTCGGCATCCTCGACAGCGAACGGGCGGTCAAGTTGAGTGGCGCGATGTTCACCATGCCGCGCAAGGCCGGGGCCATGCTCTCGCGGGCCCTGTGCCAGTACGCGCTCGACATGAATGCCGACGCCTACGAAGAAGTACGTCCGCCGTCGCTCGTGACCACGGCGACCCTCACGGCGACCGGTCAGTTGCCCAAGTTCGCCGACGATGCATACGCGATCGAGCGTGACGACCTGTGGTGCATCCCCACGGCTGAGGCTCCGCTCACCTCGCTGTATTCGGGGGAGATCCTCGACGAGGCCGCTTTGCCGGTGCGTCTCATGGCTTACTCGCCGTGTTTCCGACGCGAGGCCGGGTCAGCCGGTCGCGACACGCGCGGCATGCTTCGGGCGCACGAATTCGACAAGGTGGAGATTCTGGCCCTGGCCACGCCGGAGCAGGCGGCCACGATGCTAATCGAACTCCGCGATCGGGCCGAGCGACTGATTGCCGGTCTCGGTCTGCCGTACCGGATCATCGAGATCTGCACCGGCGACATGGGTCAGAGCCATCATCGGAGTTTCGACATCGAGGTGTATGCGCCGGGTTGTGATTCGTGGCTCGAGGTCTCGTCGGTGAGCTGGTTCAGCGACTATCAGGGTCGCCGCGCCGACATCCGGTATCGACGGGCCGGCGAGAAGGGGACTCACCTCGTGCACACTCTGAACGGTTCGGCCCTGGCCGTGCCGCGGGTGTGGGCCGCCATCGTCGAGAACTTCCATCAACCCGACGGCAGCGTGGTGATCCCCGAAGCGTTGCGTCGGTACATGCGCGGCCTCGAGCGCATCACCGTCTGATCCGATGAGCGACGACCGTCGGCACGACCACGTGCGCGATCGTCGCGTGCAGTACGAGACCGCCGGCCTCGATCTCGAACACCTTGATTCGTCTCCGGTGACCCAGTGGCACCGTTGGTACAACGAGGCGGTGGAAGCCGACCTGCCCGAACCCAACGCCATGGTCATCGGTACCGTCGATACCGATGGCCTTCCCGATTCAAGAGTGGTGTTGGTACGCGCGGTCGATGACGGCGGCCTCTGCTTCTACGGCAACTACCAGAGCGCCAAGGGTCAGCAGATCGCGGCGACGCCGATGGCGGCAGCGGTGTTTCCGTGGCTCGCCCTTCATCGACAGGTGCGGGTGCGCGGCCGGGTGGAGGTGTTGTCGGTTGCCGAGAGCGATGCGTACTTCGCATCGCGACCTCGTGACAGCCAGCTCGGTGCTTGGGCATCGCCCCAGAGCGAGCCCATCAGCGATCGATCGGTGCTCGACGAAGAATTGGCCGCCGTGGCGGCTCGGTTCCCCGGGGTGGTGGACCGCCCACCGCATTGGGGTGGTTGGCGGCTCGTTCCGGTGAGCTTCGAGTTCTGGCAGGGGCGTCCGAGCCGGCTCCACGATCGCTTCCGCTACTCGCGCCAAGCCGACAACTCCTGGACCATCACCCGCCTCGCCCCCTGACTCGTTGTTCTGGTGATGATTTTTCACCGTATAGGTGAAGAACCCGCACCAGAAACCCACGTGCCGGCGGCTTCGGCGAGTGCATTCACGAGCGATGCGGTGTGCGGATTGAGATCCGGACCCTCCCAGTCCCACCACATCGGACTCGTGCCCCGGACGCGCGGTGGTAGTTCGATCTGCACCCCGGCCCCGGGCGGAAGATTGACCGGATTACGCGGATGCAGTCCGCGTAGGTCGGAAGGAATCGCATCGATGTCGGTGATGACGTCGTAGGCGGGGAGATGTCGGCGCAGATGGCCACCGACGTGTTCGGCAAGATCGCGGTGTCGACCTCCGACCAAGAGAGACGCGAAGAAACCCATGCGTCCGAAGCCATGGATGGTGATCACGCTGTGCACGTGTTCGATGAACGAATGCAGATGCTCGGAAACCGACGGACTGACCTCGATCGAGGGAATGTGCCGCTCCATACCGACGGGTTGATGCACGCCGTAATAACTCGCCCCGGCTCGTTCGGCGGCCGCCTGGGCCACGATCTCGGTGACTTCTTCGAGCCCACCACCGTGATAGGCCATGAAACCGATCCGTTGCCCACGGGCGAGTTCGTGCCCGCGCAGCACACAGACTTCTTCCACTTCGGGGTGATCGAGGAGTTCACGGAATCGCGACATGATCAGTGAATGCGATTCCGTCGGCGAACAACGGTGCTACCGACGACGGCCGATCCGATCACGACCACGGTGACGACGGCGAGGGTCGTACGGTTGCCGTCGATCCAGCGCGACAGATGCTCCTGCCAACCGATCACCCGGCCGGTGAGATCGTCGTCGTACCTCTCTCGGATGTCGTTGTACCAGTACCACGCGAGATAGAGACCCGACAGGATCATGATGACCGCCGACGCGACTTCGACGTACTTCATCCCGGTGCGCAGAAAGCGAAGTAGCCCGGAGTTGGCCAGGGCCATCGAGACGGTCAGCGCGGTGACCAACAACGACATGGCGACGCCGTAGAGCGCGATGGCCACGAGTCCGGTGGCGAAGCCATCGGTGTCGATGGTGCCGAGCACGGTGGCCGAGAACGGCCCGATCGTGCAGCCGATCGATGCGATCGCGTAGGCCACTCCGAACAAGAACATGGAGACGAATGTGCGGTCCTTGGCGCGGTCACCGACATCGAGTTTCGGCGTACTCAACGGAAGCCGGTATCCGAACAGCATGGCGATACCCAGAACGAACAGGGCGAGACCGATCACGAGCGCGAGGTACTTCGCGTTCTGATTGAGCCAATCCGTGAACAGTCGGCTGACCGATCCGACCACCACGAAGACGGCCATGAAACCGGCCGAGAGCGACAGGCTCACACGGATCGCGCGACCGACTCCGATCTCGGTGGGTTCGTCGGACCGACCGCTGGTGCCGAGGTAGTACATGAGATAGGTGGGCAGCAGCACGAAGCCGCAAGGGTTCACCGCAGCCAGAAGGCCGCCGCCGAAGCTGAGCCAGAGCCGGTCGGCGGTGGAGGCGATGAGTGCGCTCACGGGCTACCCCACGACCGAGGCGAGGGCGGCATCGATCTCGGCCGATGTCATCTCGCCGGCAAACTGCGCCACCACGTTGCCGTCGGTACCGATGATCAGAGTGGAAGGGAAGGTGGCCACTCCGGCGGCGACCACGAAGGCGGAACTCGGGTCGCGGAACTGCGAATACGTGACACCGAACTCGTCGGTGAATTCGGCGAGCCGCGCCACGGAATCCTGCGGATTGATGCCGACGAACTCGATGCGGTCGCCGTACTTCTCGTGGGCGGCCTGTAGCGCGGGCATCTCGCGCTTGCAGGGTTGGCACGTGGAGAACCAGATGTTCACGAGCACCGGCTTGCCCTTCATGAGGAACTCGAGCGAGCCCACCTTGCCACCGTCGAGGTCCTCGACGAAAGCCATCGGCATCGGTTGGCCGGTGAGATCGGTATTCGTTCCGATACCTGGCTCTTGGTATTCGCCTGGCTCGTCGAGCACGACGGTCTCGACGTCGTCGCGTTCGTCCCAGAGGGTCTTCATGGTGACGCCGGCGGCGATGATCACGGCCGTGGCTCCGAGGAGGACGATCGGTCGCACCACCAGACGGGCGAACAGATTCCTCACGACCACGTGGTCAGGCTAGTGACGCCTGTGCTGGGCTCGGGGGTCGCTCCTCGTGAACTTGGTTGGGGGCCCAGCGGCACTCCGAATCTCGTGGGGGGATCGAGACTCGGAGTGCCGCGGGCGTCTCCCGGGAAAGTCGCGGGTTCGTCTGTGCGTCACCCGCAACCGAGAAAGAGAGTGCGTCAGGCCACCCGAATGGCGACCTCGTACTCGCTCTTGTCTTCAACGTTGGCGACCGCGCGAATCGTGCGGTCTTCGTCGATGACGAGGGTCGGACGGGGCAACACGGCCGGACGGCCGCGGGGCTTCTTGTCCAGAACGACACGGCCGTTCTCGACGAGTTGCCCGCCCCAGACGCCCCATGGTTCGAGGCGTTCGAGAGCACCGCTCAGACACTCGGCCCGAAGCGAACATCGCTGACAGATCGCCTTGGCGCGGGCGATGTCGACAAGGTCGTCGCTGAAGAAGAGCGGCGTGAGCGTGCCGTGGCCGTCGCCGCAGCGGGCCGACTTGAGTTCGCTGATGCTCGGGGTGATCTCGATGGTGGTCATGTGATGTCTCCTTGGTTCGTTGGTTTCGGTTGGTATTGGTTGGTTTGGTTAGGGAAAACGAAAAGGCCGCCGGGTTCGGATCCCAGCGGCCTCGGTGCCTTTCTCGACGTGGTGTGTGACCTACGTGAGGAGCTCCCCGAGCCGCTGGGGCGGGCGCTTGGTGGTGGCAGCGAAGCCGGGCTTCACTGCAAACACGGCAGCCTGGGCGGCGGCGTTATTGGAATACATCGCCGTCATCGCCACGGAGCCGTGATGCCACGAGTTGCCACGGCGCGACGAATCACCGGCGAGGCCGGCGGACGACGACAGGGAGCGGGCAATCGATGACATAAGCGGTGCCAAGGAAACCATGCCGAGTGGCCGACCGCAAACGAATTAATCGATTTCACCCTCTGACGTGGGGTTTTTCCGGCGCTCCGAACGTGATCGCAGATCGTCGTAGCGCTCGGTCCCCCCGCTCACCCGGTAGCCACGGTCCTCCAGAACGATCCGCAAGCGGGACTCGGCCTGCAGCGCCGCTTCCCGTGAGAAATGCGAGTGCGGGCGGCCGTAATCGGGTCGCCAACGCACGAAGTATTTGTGGGCATCGCGACTGAAGAGCGGCCCCCGCTCATTGCGGATGCCCTTCATGTGCTCCCACACCCGCCGGGACACCGGCTTCGACGTCATCCCCACGTAGAACCAACCCGGGCAGTCGGGGATGTGCGAGTGGTCGAGCTCGATCACGTACGTACTCCAGATGGTCAGGTCGCCGTTGACCGTGAAGCCTCGATTCATCAACGAGCGAACGACATTGGCGCGACGTCGATCGGCCGCCGCCTTCGACTTCGATACTCGCTTTTCCATGAGGTCGTAGCGGATCGGGCCATAGACGCCGGGGTTCTTCTTGCGGGCCAGTTCCCAATGCCGATCGAGGGCCGGACCGGGTTCGATCACCGTCACGGCCACGTGCAGGTTGGGCAGCGACCGGTGGCGGCGTCGGAGCCGACCGGTGGGTGCATCGTCGTTGAGTTCGACCACGACGATCCAGTGGCGAACGGGTGAATCAGTGGGCTCTTGTCTCGTGTGTGTACGCATGTGCATGCGCAAATTCTCCCCGTCGCCCCACGAAGCAACTCGGGGGACGAGTCACGACAAGAGTTCGGAGATCTCGCTGAGCAGAGGGATACCGACGATCAGATTGAACGGGAAGGTCACACCGATGGCCACGCCGAGACTGAGTCCGAGATCGGCTTCGGGCAAGGCCACACGCACGGCCGCCGGCGCCGCGATGTAACTCGCACTCGCGGCCATGATGCCGAGCACCATCGCTCCGCCGGTGGACAGACCACTCACGTGTCCGAGGACGACACCGATCGAGCCGAAGACCACGGGAAGTGTGACGGCGACGACGATGAGCCGGACACCGGCACGACGCACTTCGGCGAACCGTTCGGCGGCGAGTGATCCGAGATCGAGAAGGAAGAGACACAACAGACCGGGGAAGAGATCGATGAAGAACGGTTCGACCTTGGCCACGGCCGTCTCGGCACCGAGCGAACCGATCACGAGTCCGCCGATGAGCAACAGGATGCTCTTGCCGGTGAGGACTTCGTGGATCGCGTCCTTCATCTTCGACGATGCTGAATGCCGGCTGGCCAACAGGAGTGCGATGACGATGCCCGGAATTTCGAGGATCGCCACGAGCGCGGGGAGGAATCCCTCCTCGAGGGTGCCGGCCGAGCGGGCGAAGGTCTCGGCGGCGGTGAAGGTGACGGCCGAGACCGATCCGAAGTGCGCCGCCAACGATGCGGCGTTCGCGTGATCGAAGCGCAGGAATCGTCGAGCGACGACGAAGGTGATGAGCGGAGTGATCACGCCGAGGGCGAGGGTGGCGAGGATGGGCGCCCACATGTCGGCCAACACGGCCTCGCGAAGTCGTAGTCCGCCTTTGATGCCGATGGCGAGCAAGAGGTAGGTCGAGAGGACGGTGGCGATCTGCTCGGGGAGGCGAAGGTTGCCGTGTACTCGGATGGCGAGAAAGCCCAGCACAAAGGCCAGAACAGCCGGCGACGTGAGGTTGTCCTGAACGAGGTCGGCGAGTGACATCCCAGGGAGATTATGGGCAATTGATTACCGGAAACAAATTGCCGATGAAATTTCCTGCCGAAGTCGGACTCAGCGGGTCAGGACACCGCTTTCAGGAGGTCGTCGACGGTCTTGTGGGACTCGATCGGATGGCGTAGGCGCGCCCGCCGATTGATGGAGTAATGGTTGCGCCGGCCGACCTTGCGGATCCGGACGATGCCGGCCGCGGCGAGCTCGGCGATGATGCCATTGACCCGCCGTTCGGTGATGCCCACTCGCTCGGCGATCTCGCGCACCAGAGCGTCGGCGTCGTCGGCGAGGCACACCAGAACGTGGGCATGATTGCTGAGAAACGTCCAGCGATCTTCCGGCTCGGTCATGGAGCGAATGTAGTGGAGGCCGGCGTTCTCTTGCTCAACCGGCGATGTCTCGTCGATCCAGCATCCGAGCGGTCGCGACGAGTCCGAGGGCCAGCCACGAGATGACGTAGGCGAAGGTGTCGGCGTGGAATCCCTCGAGGAGAGGGTCGGAGCCGAGGGTCCACTGCATCGGGTTGTACGGGTTGATGCGTTCGAAGATCGCGACGAGTGGAGCGAGGGAATAGAAGACGAAGAGTGCGATGGTCGACCCCATGGCGACGCCGAGCCCCACACCTCGATGACCCGACGACGTGCCGACCAGCGCGGCGATCCCGAACGACACCAGGCCGACTTCGAACACCATCAGGCCTGCGTTCACGAAGTGGCCGAGGGGAATGGACATGTCGAGAACTCGGGCTCCGACCGCGAGGGAGATCACGAACACCCCGGCACACAGCAAGAGGGCGGTCAGTCCGGCGGCGGCTCGTGCGCCAAGGATCGATCGTCGTCGAAGGGGGAGGGCGAAGAGAATGTCGGCGGTTCCGGCTTCTTCGTCTTCGGCCACGAGCCGAGACCCCCAACTGGCTCCGAGCCCCATGAAGATGAATGGCACCATGAACGACAGCAGTTCGGTGGAGAGATACCCGGTCTCCGAGGTGTAGTCGGTGATGCGGAAGATGTCCTTCATCACTTCCGGGAACGACTCGGTGGCTTGGCCCCAATCGGAGGCCGAGTCGCGCACCGTCGGATACACGGCCATCTGGATGGCCACCAGACCGACGATGCCCGTGACCCAACCGAGAAGACCGCGCCGCCGGTCGGCGAGGGACTTGTGAACGAGCCGAGTGATCACGTCAATTCCGTGCCGTCACGGCGAGGAAGATTTCGTCGAGCGAGGGTTCGAATGTCTGCACGGTGATGACCCCGGCTTTGACCGCACAACCGAGAACCGAAGATTCGGGTCCGACCACGGTGCACACGATCGAGCGGCCATCGGCTTCGACCTTGGTGACGCCGGCGCACGATTCGAACGGAAGGCGGTCGACGTGCTCGGCGAAGTCGAATCGGATGCGACGTTCGATCCGATTCTTGAGTCGATCGAGCCGGTCCTGCAGGACGAGGCGACCGTGATCGAGGATCACGACATCGGACGCGAGCTGTTCGACCTCACTCATCACGTGCGACGAGAGGAGAACTGCGACACCTCGTTCACATTGTTCGCGGACGAGGTCTTCGAACACTCGTTGCACGATCGGATCGAGACCGGCCGTGGGCTCGTCGAGGACGAGAACCTTCGGGTGGTGCATGAGGGCCTGAACGACGCCGACCTTCTGTTTGTTCCCTTTGGAGAGACTCTTGATCGGTGCCGACAACGGAAGTTGGAGTCGCTCGGAGATTTCACCGATCGACGTAGTGCAATCGGTAGTACGCAGATCGGCCAGCAGTCGCAGGTAGGCCTCCACCGTGAGGTTCTCGTAGAGGGCGAGTGTTCCGGGGAGATAGCCGACTTCTCGACGAGCCAGTCCGCTCGGATCCGCGATGTCGTGACCGAGCACGAGGCCATCGCCACGAGTGATCTTGAGGAGGCCCATGAGTAAGCGCATCACAGTGGTCTTGCCCGAACCATTGGGCCCGAGAAATCCCATGATCTGGCCCGGATGCACATCGAACGAGACGTCCTCCACTCCGAGTCGCTTGCCATAGAACTTCGTGAGCCCGCGTACGGAAATGGACGGCTGGTCGGACGGCACCATGTGGAGAGTAGGAAGTGGAATCGCCTCCGCGTGAGGGACCTTCGTCATCGATGGGCTGGATTGGTCCTTCCCCGAGGCAACGAGAGGTTTGTAATAGGGTCGGGTTCCGAACGGAGGAATCATGAATCGGATGAAGTCGGCGTCGGTGGTGGTTGGAGTTCTGTTGCTCGCCTCGTGTGGTGGAAGCGATGGAGGCAAGTCGGGCGGCGCGAACGCGGCCGAAGATCCCTACGTGGATGCTCTGATGGCGACGTTCGAACAGGACGAAACGCTGCCTCTCGACGAAAGTCAGGTTCGTTGCCTCGCCGAGGGCGTGGTGAAGGTGATCGGCGTGGATGGATTCGAGGCGGCGGGGATGTCTCCGGCCGATATCGAGGGTGGCGCGAGCCTCGACTCCATGGAGACCCTGACCGACGAACAGGCAAACGACTTCTTGAATCTCCTCTTCGACGGTGATTGCTTCGATTTCGAAAAGCTGCTCACTGATGCCTTCATGGAGCAGGGCGGTGGCGCCATGACCGAAGAGCAAGCTGGCTGCATGGCCGAGCAATTCACCAAGGACGATGCCTTTAAAGAGCTGTTCGCCGCCGGCCTGAAGGGCGACGACAGCGTGGATCCGACTGCTGCGATGGGCAACATCTTCGACGTGCTGTCGGCCTGCGACATTCCCCTCGAAGCATTCATGTCGTAGAGCGATCTCGCAAGGCCTCACTTCGTTGTACTGCAACTGGCTGACTCCCAAAGCCGAGGTTCGGTTGGTTGGGTCGGGGCGTGGCTCAGGCTCGTTCGCCATCGAATCGATCGATCGCGATGAGGTGGTGGCGGCTTTCGGTGGCTGGGTCGTCGATCGACGCCATCTCCTACTAGCGAGTGAAGATCGCCGGGCGCGTTCGATTCAGATCGACGACGATTTGTATCTCATGTCGGGCGACGAGCCCGAGCCGGGTGACATGGTCAACCACTCGTGTGAACCGAACTGCGGACTCACCGGACAGATCGTGGTGGTTGCTCTCCGGCCGATCGAGGTCGGTGAGCAACTCACATTCGACTACGCGATGTGCGACGGGTACCCAGAAGTTCTGTTCGATTGTGAGTGCGGTTCGACTTCGTGCCGGGGGCAGGTGACAGGAGACGACTGGCGAATTCCTGAACTCCGGTCGAGATACTGCGGTTACTTCTCGCCCTATCTCGAACGACGGATGAACTAACTCTTTTGGTCGGAGGGCTTGGGCGGGGCGAGTCCTTCGAAAAGGCCCCGATTGATCTCCGACCAGTCCACCGGGTTCGGCATGAGTTCGGGTGAAAGGTCGGCCACGGCGAGGCCGATGGCGATGCACTGAATCGTGAGGGCCGCGGAGTAGGCATCGATGTCCTGGCGCACTTGACCGTTTCGTTGCCCTTCCTCGATGATGCCGGTCACGATGCCGAGGAAATCTTTCTGAACCCGCGCAACTTCGACTCCGAGCTGCGGATCGTGGAGCGCGTCGGCAAGCACTCGAATCTGGTGTCGACGAGCCGTGACTCGGGCCGGCTCGGTGGGGTCCACGAAGGTTCCGGCGATAGTCGCCAAGGGGTCGGTTGAACTTCTGACGATCTCACGGACGGTGTCGAGAACCACTCGCATATGGCCGACATATCGCTCGGAGAGCGCAGTGTTGATGAGGTGTTGGCGACTGTCGAAGAACCAATACAGCGAGCCGGTGGTGGTGCCGGCCCGATCGACGACATCGTTGACCTTCACCTTCGACTCACCGTGTTCATCGATGAGTTCGAGGGTCGCTGAGATCAGGCGCTCGCGTGTGGACGGGTCGGGTGAATTTGAGGTGGCCATGGCGGATGTTCCACAGACAGTTGTACACGCTGGGGGACCGTTCATGGACTTTCGATCATCGGCGGCTCAGTGCCTTCACACCCAACGATTCACCGATAGCGGTCGATCAGACTCTCGCGCGCTCGAAGGGACTCGAACCCCTAACCTTTTGATCCGTAGTCAAATGCTCTATCCATTGAGCTACGAGCGCTAGTGCCCCCAAGTGTAGGGGTGGTTCGGCCCGACGGAAACCTGCAGGTCAGGACGCCGGGCACCACGAACTGGTGCACCACGGGCGCCAACTCCCGGCTCGCTCTCGGGCCACCAGCGCCATGCGGGCATTGGTGGTCGGGTCGAGCAACTGGGCGGGGTCGGTCACCCCGTAGTTGGCCATCCACTTCTTGTGCGCCGACCAATTGAGTTGGAAGAGTCCGATGCAGCAATAGCTCCGGCTGCCCGGATTGAAGCGACTCTCGCGCTCCACGACGAACAGCGCGTCGTTCTCGAGGTTGTCGGGCCAGATGTCGCGCACGATCTGCTCCACTTCGGTGCGACTGTACGAACGCACCGACGGATTCGTCACGGTGCGCATGTCGCCACTCGACGTGGTGGATCCGTTGCCCGACGACGCGCGCGGTTGAGTCGTGGTCGTGGCTGACGGTCGCTTGGCGCCCGGCGGCAAGCAGATCACCTGACCCACCTTCAGCGGCGACGACAGAGTCTTGCCGTTCAGTGCGGCCAGTGGCCCGGCCTTCACGCCCGCACGCGAAGCGATGCCGTACCACGAATCGCCGTATTGCACCGTGTACTCGAGACCGCATGCCGGCTCACTCGATTCGCTCTGCGCCGAAGCTGTTTGCGCAGGGGGCATGGTGGCATTGGCGGGCAGACAGATCTCCTGACCCGGGCTCAGCGGAGCCTGAATCGTGGTGTTGTTGGATCCGGCTATGAGGCTCGCCGACACACCGGCTTCGGCGGCGATGCCGTACCACGAGTCACCGGATTGAACGATGTACTTCTGGGCGCACACGCGGGCTGCCGGAGCGGCGGTGGTGGTGGGCGGGAGTGTGGCCGCAGCGGTGATGATCACCGAGAGGGTCGACGACGTGCTCGAGACATCGGTGGAACCATCCATCTGCACGATGGCGGCCGCGCCACCCGTCTCGGTGCCGGAAATCTTTTCCCCGTCGCCGCGCATGGCCCACACCACGGGCGCGAGCAGAAGTCCGATCACGGCGATGAGAACGAGGCGCCGAGTGAACTGGTCGGCAGGCGCGGGAGGGATCCGACCGCCCGGGGTCGGACGACGGCGTCCGGGCCGCTGAGGTTCCAGCGGGCCGGGAAGCGAGGACTCCTGATACGTACCCATACCTTCTCCACGGCCAAAGGCCGGAGGTCAGTGTGGTCGTGACTGCTCGGAATCGCAACGAAAGCGTTTCTGAGCAGGACTTTCTCTGGCGGAGAGGGTGGGATTTGAACCCACGGACCCCTTTTAGGAGGTCAACGTCTTAGCAGGACGTCCCGTTCAACCTGGCTCCGGCACCTCTCCCAGGCAGAACGGTGAGTGTACCGCTACCAAGGTTCGACCCCTGCGGGCCGATTGGCGGAACGGGAGGGATTTGAACCCCCGGGCCCTTTCGAGCCGGCCGCTTTCAAGGCGGCTGCATTTGTCCGCTCTGCCACCGTTCCGCAGTGGAGGCTAGCGACGGAGCCGAAGGGTTCAGGGGGCGATGCGGACTCCGAAGAGCCGCTCGAACTCGGCGTAGTACGCCGCGTCATCGGCGAGCGCGCCGAGCGCCACCCACTCGTCGTCGGTCGTGCGCGTCCGGGCCTCGAGGAGCTCGGGTCCGCCCCACGACACCGGATAGCGAAGACGTGGGGCGTCGGTGGTGATGGCTTCGAGCACCACGGCCCCTACTTCGAAGGGGTCGGTCGCATTGGCCATGCCAGCCGCGTAGAACTGGAAGAGGCGTCGGTAGTGCGCGTCGTAGGCGCCGCTCGAGTTCGGTGCGTCCACATTCTTGGCGAAGATCGCCGACTTGGTGATGCCCGGTTCCACGATCGCCACCCGGATTCCCCACGGTGCGAGCTCTTGTGCGAGACCCTCCGACATCGCTTCGAGCGCCCACTTCGATGCCACGTAGGGTGCTTGGGCGAGTGCTGCGAATCGTCCGACCACCGACGACACATTGACGATCGTGCCACTTCGGCGTTCGCGCATCGAAGGCAACACCGCTTGTGCGCAACGCGATGCTCCACACAGGTTGATGTTCATCACTTCCAGATAAAGCGCGGGTGGACATTCCTCCACCACTGCGTTGCCGCCGACGCCGGCATTGTTCACGAGCACGTCCACCCGACCAGCGATGCGGAAGATCTCGTCGAAACCACGCGCCACGCTGTCGTCATCGGCCACGTCGATTTCGACCCATTCGAGTCGAACGCCAGCCTCGCTCGCCATGGCGTCCGCTTTGGTGATCTTGCTCAGACTGCGCACGGTGCCGATCACTCGGAAGCCATTGGCCGCGAGGTGAACGGCGGTGGCCCGACCGATACCGGAGTTGGCGCCGGTGACCACGGCGACGGGCAGATTGTTGGCAGCGGTGCTCATGCCCGCACGCTAGACCGATGGAGCGGTGGAGCCGATCAGTCGGGCGTGATGGCGTCGCGCAAGCGGTCGACCCAGTCGTCGGCCTGTTGCCAGCGAGCATCGGCGTGTTCACGCGCCGAATGGGCGTGAGCGCCCGAGGCCGGGTACGAACCCAGGAACTTCACCCCGCCTTGCTTGGCGTGCAGGGCCCGAAGGGCATCGGCCACGAGTTCGTCGGCGATGTGACCATCGAAGTAGATGATGAAGCAGTAGTCGCCGAGGCCGCCGTCCTTGGTGGGACGCGAGAAGAGGTTGTTCATGTTGATCCGGCGTGCGGCGAACTCCTGCAGGATCGAAATCAGGCTGCCGGGTTCGTCGGCGCGCTGATACACCACCACACCCGTGCGGTCGTGACCACTCGGTGCTGGCACCGAGCCGCGGCCGATCATCACGAAGCGGGTCTGATTGCCGTGGTGGTCCTCGATGTTCTCGGCGAGAACTTCGAGTCCGTAGAGCGCAGCGGCATTGCGCGGTGCGACGGCTGCCTGGTGGCGCGATTTCGCTTCACTGATCGTCTTGGCGGCATCGGCCGTGGAGTTGGCGGCGCGCACTTCGGCATGGGCAACGTTCTCGCGGAGATAGCGATGGCATTGCGCAGTGGCGACCGGTATGGAGAGAACCTCGGTGATGTCGGCGAGTTGCACACCGGGCAGGGCGAGCAGACAGTGCTCGATGTCGAGCACGATCTCGCGTTGGATCAGGAGTTCGTAGTCGAAGGCCAGGGCGTCCTGGGTGAAATTGACCGTTCCCTCGATGGAGTTCTCGATCGGCACCACGCCGACGTCCACCACATCTTCGGCGATCGCATCGAGCACATCGGGGACGGTCCGGTAGGCGACGAGTTCGCCCGCGGCGAGATCGGCCTGAGAACGCACCGCCTGCTCGGTGAAGGTGCCGAACGGGCCGAAGAAGCCCACACGGGGCGGCCGTCCGGAGTCACGAGCGGGGGTCATGACCTCAAGGCTACGGCGAAGGGTCGGGCGTGTAAGCATGAATACATGGATGCCGACACCCTGCGAGCACTGCTCGACGACGTGTCGACCGGTCGCGTGTCACCCGACGATGCCGCGGCCCGCTTGGCTCGCCTTCCGTTCGCTGATGTGGGGGACGCGTTGGTGGACCATCATCGACACGTTCGGCAGGGCGCACCCGAGGCCGTGTACGCGCCGGGCAAGTCGCCCGAGCAGTGCGTGCGGATCGTGACCGAGTTGCTCGACCACGGCGATTGTGCCGTTCTGGTGACGCGGGTGAACGAGGATCAGCGCAAGGCGCTCGAGGCCGCGCACGGTGTGGCCGAAACCGCGCACACCTCGATGCTGTGGCGCAGCCCCACCGTGTGGTCGCGAGGTCGTGTGCTCGTGGTGTCGGCTGGTACGGCTGATGTGCCGGTGGTGGATGAGGCGGTACTCGCTCTGCGCGCGCATGGCATCGATCCGGTTCGGATCACCGACGTGGGGGTGGCGGGGCTGCATCGGCTGCTCGCGCGACTCGACGATGTGATGGCGGCCGATGTCGTGGTGGTGGTGGCCGGTATGGAAGGCGCGCTGGCCAGTGTGATCGGAGGGCTCACGGGCAAGCCGGTGATCGCGGTACCCACGAGCGTGGGTTACGGCTCTGGGCTCGAAGGAGTCACCGCACTGCTCGCCATGCACGCCACCTGTGCGAGTGGCGTGACGGTGGTCGGTATCGACAATGGTTACGGCGCAGCCTGCGCGGCGGCTCGAATCGCCCGCACCCAGGGGAGTGGCTCATGACCCGGGTGGCGTGGTTCAACTGTTCGGTCGGCGTGGCCGGCGACATGTTGCTCGCCGCGCTCGTGGATGCCGGTGCCGATCCGGTGGCCATCGGCTCGGTGCTCGGTGGTTTGCCCCTCGACGACTACGCCCTCACCTTCGAGTCCACGCAGCGGGCCGGCGTTCGGAGCACGTGCGCCGTCGTGGCCGTGCACGATCATGACCATCAGCCTCATCATCGTTCGTGGCGCGACATCCGCACGATGCTGGAAGCCGCCGATCTTCCCGAACGCGTACGCGTCGACTCCTTGCGGGTGTTCGCCGAGTTGGCGGCGGTGGAGTCGAAGATCCACGGGGTTGATTCCGACACCGTGGAGTTTCACGAAGTCGGGGCCGTCGACTCGATCGTCGACATCGTGGGCGTGTGCGCGGCCTTGCACGATCTCGGAATCGAGCGCATCGTGGGTAGTCCGGTGGGTACCGGTCATGGCACTGTTCGCACCCAACATGGCGTGCTTCCCAATCCGTCGCCGGCCGTGGTGGAGTTGGCCGCATTGCGTCAGGTGCCGCTCGTGGGCCTCGACGACCATCGCGAGCTCGCCACACCCACGGGCTTGGCGGTGTTGGTGGCGCTGGCCGAGTCGTTCGGCCGGATGCCCGCGCTCGAGGTGTCGGCACGTGGATTCGGTGCCGGATCCCTCGACGCGGCCGACCGCGCGAACGTGGTGCAAGTGGTGATCGGCAATGCCTCCGACCGTGAGATGTCGACCGGGCAGATCGCCCGCTTGCTCGAAGCCAACGTCGACGACGTGACCGGCGAAGTGATCGCCCATACGATCGGGGCGCTGCTCGCGGCCGGCGCGTTCGATGCTTGGGCCACACCGATCGTGATGAAGAAGGGTCGACCAGCATTCACCGTGAGTGCGTTGTGCGACCCGGCGATCGAGAGTGCGGTGACCGGGGTTCTCGTACGCGAAACAGGGACCCTCGGGGTGCGGGGGTCGCTCGTGGAGCGCTGGCCGCAACGCCGAATCGAATCATTGGTGGTGGTGGAGGGTCAGGAGATCCGGGTGAAGATCGCCGATGGCCGGGTGAAAGTGGAGCACGACGATGCGGCTCGTGCCGCCAGCGCCCTCGGGCTTCCGCTTCGTGAAGTGATCAGTCGGGCCGAGTCGGCCGCCGGCTGACTCCGACGGACCCTTGTCGAAGAGGGTTGTCCGCCGCTGATACGGTCGGCTCATGGCCAAGACCGGACGTTGCCTCTGCGGAAAAGTGTCGTACACACTCGAAGGCGATCCCATCGCCACGGCGGTCTGCCATTGCAGTCACTGCCAACGGCAAGGCGGCAGTGCCTTCTCGGTGAACCTGATCGCCATGTCGTCGCAGATGACGGTGAATGGTGAACTCGCCGCCTACGAGGAGCGAGGGGAGAAGGGCGACCAGGTGTACGTGCGCCGTCGCTTCTGCTCCACCTGTGGCTCACCGATCCTGTCGGAGATCGTTCTGAGCGAAGGTGTGATCGCCGTGAAGGCCGGCACCCTCGACGACGTCTCTGATGTGAAGCCGACCGTCGAAGCGTGGTGCGTGGACCGTCAGCCGTGGGCGATCTTGCCCGGCATGGCCGTGTCGATGGAACGCGAGTAGTTCGACGCCCGAATCTCTGCTCACCTGAGTGGTCAGTGGTGAGCCGTCCTCAAACTGCGACGACTCGCCATGAAGAACTGTCCCGCAGTCGACATCCAAGGTGCGACGAGAAATGCCGAGTCGAAGCCGTCACCCGGCGGGGCACCCCGTTGGTGTCCCCCAAACAGGCTGCTTCGCAGTTTGACCGGCAAATCCAGCGCCGGTATCGAAGTCCGTGGGCGCAGGGTCGATGAATTCGACGCACCAGCCGGACAAATTTTGGTCGAAAGCCGACGCATCTTTGAACATGTAGGCCATCGATTCTGCGCTGCTGGTGTCCCAGCCGGAGATATCACTGTTGAAGAGCGTTGCCCGGGTGAACATTTCTTGCATGTTGGTGACGTTGCCGGTTTCCCAAGCCCCAATGTTCTGATTGAAGGATCCTGCATCTCGGAACATCGCGTACATGTTGGTGACGTTGTCAGTGTCCCAAGCCCCGATGTTCTGATTGAAATCGGATGCTCCATCAAACATTTCTTGCATGTTGGTGACGTTGTCAGTGACCCAAGCCCCGATGTTTTGGTTGAAATCAGATGCTCCATCGAACATCCCACCCATGTCGAGATTCGCAGAAGTGTCCCAACTACCGATGTTTCCGTTGAAGGCTGATGCACCCTTGAACATGCTGTTCGAATACTGGACTCCGCCCATGTCCCACCCGCCGATGTTCTGATTGAACGCAACTGCATTCTGAAACATGTATCGCGTGTCGTTGACAAGATCAGTTTCCCATCCACTGATGTCCTGATTGAAGCTTGCAGCACCATCGAACATGCCATACATCGTCAGAACTTCGGAAACATTCCATGCCCCCACCGCTCCATTGAAGTCAAGGGCAGAAGCAAACATGTTGTACATCAGCTCTACGTTCTCAGTATTCCAATCATCGAGGTCCTGATTGAAAGAAGCCGCTCCCGCGAACATCCCGGCCATATTCGTGACGTTCCCGGTGTTCCAATCGCCGATGTCCTGATTGAAACTCAGCGCGGTATTGAACATGCTTTCCATATCTATGACACTTTGCGTATTCCAAGCCGAGATGTCCTGGTTGAAAGTTAATGCCCCGCTGAACATGTACGACATGTCGGTGACATCGCTCGTGTCCCAATTCCCGATGTCGTGATTGAAACTTGTGGCGCCTCCGAAGGTGTGGGCGAGGAGTTGGATCCCTAGCGGAATATCCGCCACATAGGTGAGATTCGAGGCGCCGTTGAATGCATACGAAAGATCGGTGAGGCCGAGATCCCCGAAGTTGTTGACGCGGGTGATCAATGAGGCTCCCGTGTACGCCGCGTCCCCGAATCCGGGCATCCATGGCCCCTCGCTTTCACCACGGCAGATGTTGATCGTGTATTCGTCCGTGCTCGTGTAGGTGTGGTCAAAGGGGGGAACGGAATCCGAGTCGAAAGACTCCGACTCTCCATCGCCCCACGACACGACAACGTCGAACGAATCGTGATCATCAGTTGTATGGACGGGCAGGGTGATGGTGCGGTCGGAGTCTGTTGTTTCGATCACGATATCCATGCATTCCGGGGCTCTCGTTCCGGTGGGTCGCTTGGCTGGTGTTTTCGAAGCTTCGTCCAGCACGGTTTGCTGAACTCCGGTGGTTGTTCCAACACCAATGAGCACGGTGCTGCCCCGTCGATGGGTGGCCAACCACTGCCTGATCACCGACGGCAGTGAGTCGGGTCCGACAAAAAGGATCACGTTGCCCGACGCACCGAGAAGTCCGGCGGTGAGGGAGTCGGTGGGATTCGCGCCCGACATCAACGCGACGGAGGTGAGGCCGTCACCCAACAGCCTGCTTGCGACAAGCGTCGACGTTTCGAATCGATCCGTGCCGGCGAGCCGTTCGATTGTCGAGTCATTGGTGAGTGCATCCACCTGTGACTCGATGAAGGTCGGAAGACTCGAGAGTCCGCCGATGAACACGATGTTCTGTGGCGGAGCCAATTCGAGAAGTCGTTTCGACGATTCCGGAAGAACGTCGGTGCGGCTGAGCACCAGCAGGGCGCCTTCACCGTGAGCGAGAAAGCCGGCGAGAAGAAGATCAGCTGGTCGATCACCGTTGACCACCAGTGCCGTGTCACCCAGATCCACACCATTGGCCGACATCCACTGAACAAGCGCGAGTGACGTCTCGTAACGGTCGGCACCGCCGATCCGCGCGACGGGATTGCCGCCCTCGCCGTTCCAACCGGCTTGGCGGGCGATCGCTGAAAGAACGTCGTTGCTCACTGCGCCGGATCCACCGATCACCATCACATCGGCTGGTGTCAGCCTCGACTCCTGAATCGCGCGAGCGGTGTCGGGATCGAGCGTTCCGGAGGAGGTGACCAGCACTGCCGTCCGACACGTCGTGCCGGTCGGGCAAGTATCGGCGAGCGCCGCGAAACCGGCGGCCAGCGAGGCATCGACAACCGATCGATCCGACACGATGACGAGACGGGTGAGGTTCCCGAGGTCGCCTCCGGCAACCCGTCGAGCAATGGCGACGGCCACCTGAGCCGGCGTCGAACCGGTCAGACGTTCCGGTGGGGCCGAGGCTTGAGACACTTGGGCCGGCCAACCAACGACCAGCAGCCCAAGGAACATCACGATCACAACGGCCAACGACATCGCAGAGCGACGGATCGACGAATGGCGGGACGATGTCATGGCCAGTTCTTCACCTCAAAGACAACATTCGATCACCCAACCCTACGCGGACTCCGACCCATCGGTGTGTTTGCCGCCCCATAGGAATGGGGGGAGAAGGGCGACCAGGTGCACGTGCGCCGTCGTTCCTGCCTCACCTGTGGTTCACCGATCCTGCCCGGCATGGTCGTGTCGATGGAACGCGAGTGTTCCCTCGAAGACTGAAGGCCCTCCGCCGAAGCAGAGGGCCTTCACGAGTTGGTCGGGGTGAGAGGATTTGAACCTCCGGCCTCCACGTCCCGAACGTGGCGCGCTAGCCAAACTGCGCTACACCCCGTAGCGAGTGATGAGGCTACAGGGCGGGTTCGGCTTCCGCCTCGGCCGATTCGGCCGGTCCGTCCACCTCGGGCAGACCTTCGCCGTAGCAACCACCACTGGCAATCGCCCGGGCCGCCCGACGGAGGCGCAACGAGTCGAGTGGCTTGATGAGCCAACCATCGGCGCCACTGCGGCGAGCCATGTGGATGTCGACCGTTCGGTCGAGCAATACGAGGATCGGAACGTGTGGCAACGAGTTGCTGCTCTCGTCGAGTCGCAGATCCATCGTCACGGCGATTCCACCCATGGTTCCGATCTGCATGTCGAGCACCACGAGATCCGGTGTGCGCTCCTTCACCGATCCGGCCACCAAGCGTCCGTCACGACAGTGAGTAAATGTGGTGTCGGGGCCACCGAGGGCCGCCGTCACTTCGTCGACGAGCCAGTCGGCATCGGTTGCGAGGATCACGTGCACGGCCTCGACGCTACCCCCCGGCCCTCGCCACCGACGAACAGCGCCGGGGGAGAAGAGTCAATTCGTGGCCGCGAGGAGGTCGCGTCCGAGTGATGCGATGGCCTCCATGTCGTGCACGTCGTCGGCCCGCAGGTACAAACGGGCGATCGCCGCGCCCTTGGCGGCGGACACGAGGGGTGCCACCGCCTTCTCCTCGGCTTCGGCGACCTTGCGTATCTCGGCGACATTACGTAGGAGCACCTCAGCCTTGTGGTCGCCTGCTTCGGCGGCAGCCTTGCTGTCGCGGCGGGCGGCGGCCGAGGTTCCAGAACCGAATCGCGGCTGCAGGCGATTCACCACCAATCCACTCGCGGCGATCGTCAACGTACGGAGTTCGTCGATGAAGAACCGAGCTTCCTCGATGGTGTCGCTCCGCGGTGAGGCCACCACGACGTATCGCGTCCGATCGGAACGAAGCAAACCTTCAACGGCGATCGCCCGATCGCGAAATCCGCTCTCGATGCCTTCGAACGCCTGGAAGAAGTCGATGGCATCGGCGAGCACGTCGGCACCGATCACCCGTCCGATCGTGCGCAGGATCGGCTGGGCCGCGATGTTCAGAACTCGCAGTCCACCACGCGCTGGCGCCATGAGCCAGCGATACACACGGTGGTCGAGGAAGTTCGAGAGTTTCCGCGGTGCGCGCAAGAAGTCGAGTGCTTCACGACTCGGCGGAGTGTCCACCACCACCAGATCGAACCGCTCGTCGTGGTCGAGCGCGTACAACTTCTCGGCCGCCATGTACTCCTGACTTCCCGAGAGTCGACTGGCCACGTTCTTGTAGAAGGGGTTGTCGAGAATTCGTTGCGCTTGCTGCGCAGAACGAGAATGCTCGCGAACCACGTCGTCGAAGGTCTGAGTGGCATCCAGCATCATCGCCCAGAGTTCGCCATCGGCCTGCAACTCGATACGACGAGGATCGTTGCCGAGTCCATCAGCCAAACCGAGGGCATCGGCCAGGCGGCGCGCCGGATCGATCGTGATCACCACCACCTTGCGCCCGCGTCGAGCCGCTTCGAGTCCGAGCGCCGCAGCAGTCGTTGTCTTGCCCACTCCGCCCGAACCACAGCAGACGATGATCGACGCGTCGTCCACCAGCGTGGCGAAGCCCGACGCCTTCACGACGCGCTCCCGATCTGGTCGAGCAAAGCATGGGCCAACGTACGAATCGCTTTGTGATCCACGGAGCCGGAGGTGAGATAGGGGAGTTCGAGGTACCCCTCATCACTCGTTGCGTCGATGCGGGCCACCTCGCGTCGGTGCACCGCGCAACGACTCGCGCGATAACGAGCTGCTTCGGCGAGGTCCCCTTCGGCGAGCCCGCCCGCCGCGACCAACGCCTCCACTTCGTCGGCGTGATCCACTCCGTTCACGACCACCGGTCCGAGAGCCACTCCGATCTCATCGGTCAGAACCGCGGATGTTTCGAGGAGTTCGTTCACCGGTGTGGTTTCGGGAAGAGTCACCAACACCACGCGGCACTTCTGAGAGTCGCGCATCATGTCGCGGATCTCGATGGCCTGCGAACGCAGCGGACCACCCCGCACCGTCTCGGCCATGGCTTGCGGTGAGCGGAGAAGACTCAACGCGTGACCGGCCGCGGGTCCGTCGACGATCACGAGATCATGTGGCCCATCGGCTCCGGCCAAGCCGACGAGATGCTTGATCTTTCCGAGCACCAACAGATCGTCGATACCCGGCGCAGCCGACGCGACCACGTCCACCACACCGGTCGATACGAGACGCTTGGCCAGCCGTGCCAACCCCTGCGTTCCGAGATAGTCCTGAAGTGCTTCGGCCGCCGAGATCGTGCGTAGGTGAATCGAACCGCGACGGCCCGGTCCGCGCCCGCTCACGATCGTGTCGCCTTCGTACGTGGATCCCGCACCATCGGACGCGCCGAGCAGCCGTGCCAAACCGGGGCGGCCGTCAATGGTCACAACGAGTACCCGATGTCCGCTGTCGGCTGCGGCAACCGCAAGCGCAGCAGTTACCGTTGTCTTGCCGACACCCCCTTTGCCGGCCACCACCAACAAACGGGCGGTGTCGAACAACCGGCTCTTGATCGATGATTTCGGAGGCACTCGTGCGCAGACTAGCGATCCTCTTCTTGTTGCTCGGATCGCTGCTCGGATTCGCCGATGTGTCATCGGCCTCGCCCCGTCCGGCGTCCACTCCGCCCACCGACACGAATGACGAAAATGTCGATCTCGGGCTCGCACCGGTCGACGTCCTGCAGATCAGCGGGCTTCTCGATCACATCGTGGCCGACGAAGTCGGTCAGGCGATCGAACGAGCCGAGTCCGGTGACGCGCAAGCCTTGATCCTGCAGATCAACTCGAAGGCTTCAGTGATCGGTCGCGACGCCATGAAAGATCTCTACGCCGAGATCCGCGACGCGGGTGTACCGATCGCCATCTGGGTCGGTCCGTCGGGCGCTCGAGCCACCGGCTTGTTGGCCCAACTTCTCTCGGCGGCCGATGCCACCGGTATGGCGCCCGGTGCGCGCATCGGCAAGACGGGCGTCCCGTTGTTCGATGACGTGTCGTTCGGCGATGCCACTGACTTCCTGCGCACCGGCACTCTCGGCTTCCAGGACGCACGTCGTCAGGGTGCACTGAAGCTCGAGATCAGCGACGAAGGCGCGCCGACCATCCGCAACATGGTGTTCGCACTCGACGGGCTCACCCTCGACGGCATCGAACTCGACACCGCCGTCGAAACCCTCAACGACGACGGCACGGTGTCGAACGACATCACAACCGTTCGTTTCCAGAAACTCGGTCTCGTCGCCCAGATGTTCCACACGGCGGCCAGTCCACCGGTGGCGTATCTGTTCTTGATCATCGGTCTGGCGCTCTTGGTCTTCGAGTTCTTCACCGCCGGTATCGGCGTAGCCGGTTTGGTGGGAGCGGTCTGCTTGCTTCTTGGTTTCTACGGACTCGGCGAACTTCCCGATCGTGGTTGGGCGCTCGGACTGATCGTCTTCTCGATGGTCGCCTTCTCCGTCGATGTTCAAGTGGGGATACCACGCTTCTGGACCGGTGTGGGCCTCACATCGTTCGTCGTCGGGTCGTGGTTCTTGTTCCCCACGATCGATCAACACAATCTGCGCCCCTCGTGGCTCACACTTCTCGTCGGCGTGGGCGGCATCGCCCTCACGTTCATCTCCGGTATGCCGAGCATGACCCGTACGCGCTTTGCCACCCCCACGATCGGTCGCGAGAAGTTGATCGGACAGGTCGGACGTGCAGTCACCGACATCACCCCCGATGGCGCCGTGCAGATCGGCTCGGCACGTTGGAAGGCTCGCACCAACCGCGCCACCCCGGTGAAGGCGGGAGAGTCGGCCCGAGTGACCGGTATCGACGGAGTCGTGCTCGAAGTCGAACCCGAAACCGGCGGCGCCCGCGACTACCGCGAACGGCGGCCGAAGGCGGCCGATGGAGCCACCACGACCGAATCGTGAAGTTGTTCGGCGACGACACCCCGGTCGAACGGCTACCGCGGGACGGCAGTCTTGTTTATTGGGAGTGGGCACTCGGCGATTCGTCGGCTGAGGCCGTGATGCAGCAGCTCTTGCGTGACACCGACTGGGAGCAGCGCAGCATCGTGATGTTCGGGCGAGAGGTTGCCCAGCCCCGACTCAACTCGTGGTACGGCGACGTGCCGTACACCTATTCGGGGATCTCGATGACCCCTCGCCCTTGGACACCACTGCTCACGAGTTTGCGCGAGCGTTGTGAAGAACTCACGGGCGCCCGGTTCAACAGCGTGCTCATCAACCTCTATCGCAACGGAGACGACAGCATGGGTTGGCACGCCGACGACGAGCGCGAACTCGGACCCGAGCCGGCCATCGCTTCGCTGAGCCTCGGAGCCGTACGCCGATTCCGCATGCGCCACCGTGACTCACGTGAGACCGTCGAGATCGATCCGGCGAATGGTTCGCTCATCTTCATGAGTGGCTTGTCGCAGGCCTGCTGGATGCACGAAGTTCCCAAGACCAAGAAACCGGTCGACGCGCGGATCAACCTCACGTTCCGCTGGGTTCACCCCGAGTTGCTCACCTGAGTTTCGAGTCGGGGCCCGGCGATGCGTACGTCACCGCGTCGTCGCGTGATGCCGCGGGTATCGAGCTCGGTGGCCAGTGGGACCGCGTGTTTGCGGGTGTTGCCCACGGCTTCACGGAACTGCGACAGGGTGAAGCCTTCCGGGTTGGCGGCGAGTAGAGCGAGTGCGACTTGCCGAGCCGTCTCGAGCGCCGACACATGGAACCACTCTCCGTCGCGCTCGAAGATAACTCCCTTTTGTTGGAGGCGACGAAGTTCGGCCACCGTGATCGCGACGGGTGGTTGGGGAGCGCAGCCACCTCGGGCCAACGCGGCGACGGCCGGATGATCGAGCAATGGGTCGGACGTACCTGCGACCCGCGCGAATCCATCGGTCACGGTCACGTCGGCACAGGTCTCGATCACGATGCGCTCGCGTTCGTCGAGAGTCTCCACTCGGATCCCCTCACTACCGGACCGCGCCACGCGACCACGAAGATCGACGCGCATCGTCTCCAGCACCGAGGCGTCGATCACCCAATCTCCGAGGGTCGGTGTTCGCGCCTCTCCGGTGAGGAGTCGCAACAGATCGGCCCGAACCCAGCCGCGTTCGGCCACCACTCGTTCGACGCTTCGATCGGGTGCGGCCCGCGTCACGGGCACGACGGGCGAGACGTCCAGAACCTCACCACCGCCGACGGTTTCGCGCCGACCGCTCTCGCGCAAGATGTAGTGGTCGCCGGGAATCAACGGAACCTCGTAGGGCAGGCGGACTCGTACGAAGCCACTTCCTCCCGCTTCGATCCGAGTCGATCCGATCACCCGCACCCGAACGGCAAGTTCGTCGGAGCCGATGTGCAGCGACCACGCGCCCCGCGAGGTGACGGCGTGTTCGAGTCCGACCACCGTCGTCAATGAAGCGTCGAATTCCTTGGTCAGGTGCCATTCGTCAGTTCGGACGATGGCGACACCGCGTCGAAGATCGTGATGCTCGACACCGGCCAGATTGAGGGCAACTCGCGAACCCGGCGGAGCCGAATCAACATCGCGTCCATGCGACTGCATCGAACGTACGCGTGCCGGGAGCATCATGGGTGTTGCCATCACCCGGTCGCCGACGGCGAGTGAACCATCCGTGAGGGTTCCGGTGACCACGGTGCCCGATCCCTTGGCCGCGAAGACGCGATCAACGAAGAGCCGTGGTCGCTGATGATCGGGAGGTAACGCTCCCGCGGCGAGCATCTCGTCGATTCGCTCGACGAGGGTGTCGAGTCCGTCACGAGTGGTACTCGATACGAACACCATCGGCGCGGCTGCGAGGAACGTTCCTTCGAGATGACGACGCATGGTCTCCGACACCTGTTCGCGATCGGATGGAGGGCAGAGGTCCGATTTGGTGAGCACCACGAGTCCGTGCTCGATACCGAGCAGGTCGAGTATTCGGAGATGTTCCTCGGTCTGTGGCTTCCAACCCTCGTGGGCATCGATGACGAGCAGGCTCGATCCCACTGCCCCCACGCCAGCGAGCATGTTGCTGATGAACCGCGTGTGGCCCGGAACGTCGATGAACGACACCACGTTGTGGCCGGGTGTGGTGAAGTGCGCGAAGCCCAGATCGATGGTGAGACCGCGTTCGCGTTCTTCGGCCCAGCGGTCGGGGTCGGTGCCGGTCAGGGCTCGCACGAGCGACGATTTGCCATGATCGACGTGGCCGGCCGTGGCGATGATGCGCATGCCGTCAGTCGAGCGATCGGAGTGCATCGACGATCACGTCGTCGTCGTCCGGATCGATCGTACGTAGATCGAGAATCGTCACGTCGTCGCTCACGCGGGCGATCACCGGTGGCGAATGACGACGTAGTCGTTCGGTCCGGTCGCCGTCGATCGCCACCCCGATCGACGCGATGGTGGCACCCGGTGTACTGCCTGCACCGGGAAGTGACGCGCACTCGACGACGCTGCCCACGCCCGCGGCGTTCACGACTGCAGTCGCGCGTGTACGCAGTGAGTCGAGACCGGCGGTCGCCATACGCCAGAAAGGAATCGTCGACGCGTCACGTGAGAGATAGCTGAGCATCGTGTCGTGAAGCGACGCGAGCACGAGCCCGCCCGGACGCAGGGCGCGCATCAGAGGATGGCGTGCGCATTGGGCGACGAGGTCGGCCCGACCGGCGACGACGCCCGCTTGCGGGCCGCCCAGAAGTTTGTCGGCGCTGAACGTCACGAGATCGGCTCCGGCGGTGAGGGTCTGACGGGCCGCCGGTTCACCGGCGAGCCAGGCGGGCGGACCGTCGGTGAGCCACGGGAAGTTGGCGTCGATGAGTCCAGAACCGATGTCGGCCACCACCGGTACGCCGAGTTCGGCGAGTTGTTCGACGGGTGTGGTCTCGACGAAACCTTCCACGCGGTAGTTGGACGGATGAACCTTGAGCACGAGTGCGATGTCGTTGCCGCGTTTGGTGATCGCCTTGCGATAGTCGGCCACACGCGTGCGATTGGTCGTACCCACGTCGACGAGACGCGCGCCTGATTGTTCGAGTACTTCCGGAATCCGGAATCCACCACCGATTTCCACACTCTCGCCGCGACTCACGGCCACGTCGCGTCCATCGGCGAGGGCGGCGAGCACCAAGAGCACCGCGGCGGCGTTGTTGTTGACCACGATCGCATCCTCGGCGCCCACGGCCCGCGCGATGAGTCGTCCGATCCCGGTCTGCCGGCTGCCGCGTTGGCCCGAACTGAGATCGAACTCGAGATTCTGAGCGCGCGGAGCCCGATCGACTCTCACCGGTGATCGGCCGAGGTTGGTGTGCGCGATCACTCCGGTCGCGTTCACAACTGGAACGAGAAGTGCGGCCGCGATCGAATTCGCGATGTCGGCGGCCCGACTCGGATCTCCTTCGGCGATCGCCTGGCGGGCCGCATCCACGCACAGCGGATGGGGTAGACCCGATGACGAGATCGAGCGCGCGAGTGCGTCGACGGAAGGTGGCCGCGCGGTCGGTTCGGACATCGGAAGGGACGCTATCCCTGACGGAACTGCCGTCACGGAGCGTGAGTAGGGTGACCACGTGATCCTGTTCGTCCTGTTCTTCGTGGTGCCGATCGCCGAGCTCTACGTGATCATCCGCATCGGATCGGAGATCGGTTTCCTCAACACCCTCGGAATCATCGTCGCCGTGGCCATGGTGGGTAGTTGGCTGGTGCGCCGAGAGGGTTTGCGCACGTGGTCCCGGTTCAACGAATCGCTGGCGTCGGGTCGGATCCCGACCCGCGAGATCGTGGACGGTGTTCTCATTCTCGGCGCCGGAGCCCTGTTGCTCACGCCGGGCTTCCTCTCCGACATCGTCGGCGTATTGCTTCTGTTCCCGCCCACGCGCGCGGTTCTGCGCGCCGTGGTCACCAAACGTCTCCGGCCCGGGACCTCGTTCGTTGAATTCGGCGGCTTTCCGGGCGGGCGATCTCCGGGCATGCGGGGCGACGTGGTCGATGTCGACTCCACTGAACCCAAGGGCGAACTGTGAGTCAGACGCCGGACTTCGATCCGGCGTCGGTGCGCATCCGTCCGGCGGCGACCGTCATGCTCGTTCGCCCGGCTGCTTCGACCATCGAAGTCTTCATGATGCGCCGTACCACCAAGGCGGCCTTCGCAGGAGGGATGTACGTGTTTCCGGGTGGCGCGGTGGACGACGAGGATTCGTCGTACGAAATGGCGTCGATCCGTGAATGCTTCGAAGAAGCCGGAGTGCTGCTCGCCCGTGACGCTGCGGGCCGAACCGTGCGCTTCGACGAGCCGATGGCCAAGGCACGTTTCGCCGACCATCGTCGACGTGTGCACGCCGGCGACCTGAGCATGACCCGTGTCCTCGCCGATGAAGGCTTCGTGGCCCAGACCGAGGAGTTGGTGTGGGTCGCCCACTGGATCACGCCCTTCGGTGAAGTTCGGCGGTTCGACACCCGATTCTTCGTGGTGGCCATGCCCGACGATCAGGAGCCATTGCACGATCACATCGAGACGGTCGACAGTTTGTGGGTCACGCCGTCCGATGCGCTTCGTCGTGCCCGTGCCGGTGAACTGTTGATGCTCCCGCCGACGATTGCCAACCTAGAATTCCTCGCCGCCCACGAATCGGTCGATTCGGTGATCGAAGCGGCGCGGAAAGTGGGCGCACCACCGCGAATCCTGCCCAAGGTCCGCTGGGCCGACGATGGCCGGATCGATGCGCTGCTCATGCCCGGCGATCCGGGTTACGACGACATCCTCGAACGTTAGGGATTTACGCGCGCCGGTTGACCGCCACGTTGGTGACCACTTCCTGGCGCGCCGAGCAGTCGGCCATGCGTACCGGTGGAACTGTTTCGGTCACGATCAGGTTGGCGACGGCGCGAAACGCCTCGGCCGCTGGCCCCTTCCCCTCGAGCGCAACGGGTTGACCTTCGTCGCCTCCGGTGGCGACCGATGCCTCGATCGGGATGCGTCCGAGGAGTGGAGCACCGATCTCGTCGGCGAGTGATTGTCCGCCGCCACTTCCGAAGAGCGGATGACTCTCGCCATGGGCACACACGAACTCACTCATGTTTTCGATCACGCCGGCGACACGAAGGTACGAGCGTCGCGCCATGTCGGCGGCACGGATGGCGACTTTCTGTGCGCTGATGGCCGGCGTGGTCACGATGATCATGTCGGTGCGCGGGAGCATCCGCGCGAGTCCCATCTGCACGTCTCCGGTTCCGGGCGGCATGTCGATCAGGAGGTAGTCGAGTTCGCCCCACGCGACGTCGCGCAGGAACTGCTCGAGAGCCTTGGTGAGCATGAGTCCGCGCCACATGAGCGCGGTTCCTTCGTCGTCGACGAGGAATCCCGTCGACACGACTTTCAGGAGCCCGGTTCCGACGGCCCGGGTGTTCGGGCGGATCTTGGGTCGGCCGGTCTCCGGATCGGGGTCGGCCTCGAGTCGCTGGTCGATTCCGAGCATGCGGGGCACCGAGAAGCCCCAGATGTCGGCATCGAGCACGCCGACGGTGAAACCTTCGTGCGCGATGGCCGCGGCGAGATTCACGGTGACCGAGCTCTTGCCCACACCGCCCTTGCCCGACGAGATGGCGATCACGCGTGTCGTGGCCGGCACCTCCGTATCGGGCGCGTTCTCGCGAGCGTTCCAACGGGCCTTGGCCATGGTGGCCGAGCGCTCGTCGCTCGTCATCTCGCCCCATTCGATACGAACATCTCGCACGCCGGGGTGGGTGACCACCCGCGACTCGATGTCCTTTTTGATCTGGGCGCGCAAAGGACAGCCGCCGATCGTGAGCTTCACGTCGATCACCACGAAACCGTCGGCCGACACCGACCGGACCGAGGCCATGCCGAGGTCCACGACGTCGCTGCCGAGTTCGGGGTCGATCACGGCCCGCAAGAGATTCGTGACCTCGTCGGCGGAGGGCGGCGTGAACGGCCGTGACATGGGCCAAGCGTATCGGTGGGCTCCGCCGTCGGGTCGGGCGGATCATTCCAGTAAAGTCGGGGTACCGGAACGATTCCTCCGGGCGGCGGGCTCGAACCCGTCGAGTACTCGTCACAGGAGAGCACATCGTGATCACCCTCACCGATTCAGCCGCCGTCAAGGTCAAGGAGTTGCTCGAGGCCGAAGGCGCAACCGAACTCGCGTTGCGCGTCGCCGTGCGCCCCGGTGGATGCAGTGGTTTCTCGTACGAGATGTTCTTCGACGGCGACATCGCGGCCGACGACCAGCAGGCCACGTTCGGTGAAGCCGTGCGCGTCGTGGTCGACCCGGCCTCGGCCCAGCTTCTCGAAGGCGCCACCCTCGATTACAAGGACGGCCTCAATCAGGCCGGCTTCAACATCACGAATCCGAACGCGTCGCGTACCTGCGGTTGCGGTCAGTCGTTCAGCTGAGCGCTTCGCGCACCTCGTTCACGTCCCAGATCGCGTCGAGACGCTCGACGATCACACCCTGGGCATCGGTCACGAACAACACCGGCTCGAAGGTGAGCATCGCCGCCTCCACCGCGGGCGCCACCACCGTGGCCGCCCGATCGGCGTACACATCGGCGTGCACGAAGACGACCGAGTCACCCAACTCCTCGGCCAACGGCACGAGCTGATCGAGCACCGGACCGCACACACCCGTCTGGCAGTGCGCCGGGGTGCCCACCAGATAGACGACCGGCTTGCCGATACTCAAGGCGTCGGTGAGGGTCATCGAATGGAACGGGCACGGCTCGGGCGTTCGCGTGCAGACCTCGTCCACACCGCGCGGGTCGTCGAAGGTCGGGGTGTCGAAGGGCGGTAGTTGCTGACCGACTCGCGCGACCACGAGCGAGTCGGGTTCGAAGGTCTGGAATGCGGCGCCTTCCTCGGGCCCACCCTTCACGACGAGCGCAAAGGTTCCGACCCGATCGATCACGGTGCGGAACACCCAGAACGGGATGGTGTCGTCACCGAGAGTTCGGCGATCGGCGAAGAGATCACGAGCCAGTACCTCATCGGTGTCGAGATCGACGAGATCGGCGATCAATCGGGTCGGACCGGTGTCCACGAGTCCGTCGGCACCGGCGAGTGAAACGGGCAGACGTTGTTCACCCGGTGTGAGTTCGGTGGGTATCCAGCGTGAAACGAGATCCCAGGTTCCCATGGCCACGTCGGTCGTCGCGGACTCGTCGTCACCCGACGACTCGCCGGCGCACGCGGCGAGTAGCGCGGCAAGGGGGATGGCGGCGAGCGATGCGCCACTCATGCGCAACACGTCGCGCCGGGTGGATCGACGATCGAGGGCCATGAGGGGAGATTATTGGTCGGTGCTTGTGCCGGCTCGTGTGCACGTGTGACATTGGGGTGTGGCCGACGTCGTATTCGAGTTGAACGGACACGAGGTTGTGGTCCCCGACGGGACGTCGCTTCTCGTGGCCTTGCGCGAAACGTGCGGAATCCGATCGGCCAAGGACGGTTGTGCACCGCAGGGGCAATGCGGTTGTTGCACGGTATGGGTCGATGGTGAGGCGCGCGTCGCGTGCGTCACTCCGGTGTCGCGGGTCCGCGGACGATCGGTCACCACGCTCGAAGGTGCCGGCGCGGCCGTGGCCGATGCTTGGTCGGAACGTCTGTGCGCAACCGGGGGCAGTCAGTGCGGCTTCTGCACTCCCGGCATCATCATGCGGCTCGCCGCGCCACGCCGTCAGGGAGGTCTGACGAAAGAATCGGTCGATCAGGCTTTGCTCGCCCATCTGTGCCGTTGCACGGGTTGGCAGACGATCGTGGAAGCGGCACTCGATCCGGTCGATGTATCGGTGAAGCGCGAGCACGCAACCACGCGGGCAGCCATCGAAGGGCGCACGGTGCAGTCGGTTGCACCCCCAGTAGCCATGGGCAACGGAGGTTTCGCCGGCGACACGTATCCGACCGATGCAATGGTTGCCGTGCGTTCGGCGGCCGGCACCTGGCACGTCCACGACTCGTTGGTCGAGGCACGCGCGGCGGCGGGCATCGTGCAGGGTCGACGCTCGACCCTCGGTCTGAACTGGCCGATCGAGGTTCCCGACGAATCGGAATTCGTCCGAACCTTGCGGACCACGTGGGTCGAGCCCGCCTATCTCGAACCCGATGCCGTGTGGTGCCAACCCGGTGGTCGCGCGGTCGGTCCGCTCGTGAACGGCGGGGCATTCGGTGGCAAGCGTTCGTCATGGTTGGCCGACGAGGCGCGGCGACTCGCCGACGAAAACGACCGACCGATTCGGATCGCACTGACGCGCGAAGACGTGGTGCGACTCGGAGCCAAGCGACCGCCGATGGCCGCGGGTGTGCGGGCCGATGGTTCGGGCATCGTGTGGTTGCGTCGCACGGAGGGCGCGGCCCGATTCATCGCCGAACGCTTCCCGACATGGACCCTTCACGAGGTCGACGTGCCGGGCCCGCTGACCTCGCTCGACGTTCGCGGCGCGGTGTGGGCCGAGTTGTCGGCCCTGATCGCATCGGTGTCTCCTCCCGAGGAGCGGGGCGACCATGTGCAGTCGCCCGAAGGTGCCGATGCCTGGGCGCGCATCGATGATGACGGAGTGGAGATCACGGTGCGATGTGGTGACGTGCTCGACCACACGGTGCTTCGTTCGTATTGCATCGGTGCCGCGCACATGGCTCTCGGTTGGGTGCGCACCGAGGGAATAGCCGTCGATGCGATGGGGGAGATCCACGACCTCACGATCCGATCGTTCGGCGTTCTTCGGGCCGTCGACATGCCGCCGGTCGCCGTGCACATCTTGGACGACAGCCGCCCACCGGTGAACGGAAGCGATGCGGTGTTCGCCGCCGTGGCTGCAGCAGCGTGGCGACGCGATGGATTTCCGAGCCGGTGGCCGGCGAGCCGTGAGTGACGATTGCCGGCCATTGACTAGCGTTGGCCCATGGCCAAGAACTCAGCTCCCAAACCCCTCGGCCCCTACACACCGGTCGTTCGCGCCGGTGACTGGGTGATCGTTTCCGGACAACTCGGTATCAAGGACGGTTCGCTCGTGCCCGGTGGCGTGGCCGGCCAGACGGCCCAGGCCGTGGTGAACCTGAAGGAACGGCTCCGCGAAGCCGGCTGCACCATCAACGACGTGTCGAAGACTTTGTGCTTCCTCACCGACATGGACACCTTCGCCACCTTCAACGAGGCCTACGTCGCCGGTTTCGGCGGCTCGCGTCCGGCTCGCTCGACGATCGGCGTGGCGGCGCTTCCCTTCGGTGGTGCGGTGGAGATCGAAGCCTGGGCCTTCAAACCCCTGGCTGCTCCCAAGAAGGCCACCGCCAAGAAGTCGACGGTGAAGAAGGCCACTGTGAAGAAGGCGGCGCCGAAGAAGGCGGCCAAGAAATCGGCCGCCGGTCGGCGTCGCAAGTAGGGTTCCTACCGTGCCTGGCGCGATCGTTCTCATCGTGATTCTGCTGGCCTTCCCGGTGGTGGTGGGTCTCAGCACGGCGGCCATTGCCGCGGTTCTCGGTCACCTTCTGTGGAGGGACGCCGAGGTCCGCCACGAAGGCAGCGAACTCCTCGATCTCAACACCTGATCGCCCACGCCGCGTCGGTTCGGGTGACAGGCTGACACCGTGCACCGTCACGACCAAGCCATCGCGCGCCTCGCCGATCATGCGCTCGATTACGCGCTCGAACGAGTACGCATGGATCCGGTCCCGCTCGATGCGCCACGACCGTACGACGAACTCATTCGTGCGGCCGGCCAAACGATCACACCCTCCGGAATCGGTGGCGATCGCGCGCTGAAACTCTTCACCGAAGTACTCGCGCCAGCGTGCATCTCAGTCGACCATCCGCGTTTCTTGGCCTTCGTCCCCGGTGCACCCACCGAGGCGTCGGTTCTGTTCGACATGGTGGTCTCGGCGAGCAGTATCTACGCCGGCTCGTGGCTCGAAGCCGCCGGTGCCGTGTTCGCCGAGAATCAGGCGTTGCGTTGGCTCGCCGATCTGGCCGGGTTCCCCGAATCAGCCGGTGGAGCGTTCGTGAGCGGTGGCACGGCCGGCAATCTTTCGGCATTGATCGCGGCGCGTCATCGTTGGCGCAGCCGGCATGCCGGTCGATTCGACAAGGTTCGTGGTGTGGTCCTCGCGTCGAAAGGTGCGCATTCGTCGATCGCGCAGGCTACTCACGCCATGGATGTCGATCTCGTGCACGTCCCGACCGACCATCGTGGTCGCCTCGACGGAGCAGCAGTGCGATCGGTGTTCGATTCGTTGGCCCCGGCCGATCGTGAGCGAGTGTTCGCAGTGGCGGCCACCGGTGGAACGACCAACGTCGGTGTGGTCGACGACCTCGCCGGCATCGCCGACGTCTGCGCAGACGAAGGAATCTGGTTCCACGTCGATGGCGCGTACGGTCTCGCTGCTCTGTGTGCACCATCGGTACGCGACCGGTTCGTCGGCATCGAGCGCGCCGACAGTTTCATCGTCGATCCGCACAAGTGGCTCTTTGGTCCCTTCGACTGTTGTGCGCTCGTGTATCGCAACATCCATGACGGTCGGCGTGCCCACACCCAGAACGCCGAATATCTCGAAGTGCTACGCGGTGGGGAGGGTGAAGAGGGCCCGTGGCACGAGATGAACCCGGCCGATGTGGCCCATCACTTGTCGCGTCGAGCGCGCGGACTGCCCCTGTGGTTCAGCCTGGCCACCCACGGAACCGATGCCTACACCGAAGCCATGGAGACCACGCTCACGATCGCTCGCCTGGCGGCAGAGGAGATCGGTCGACGTCGGCATCTCGAGTTGCTCCTCGAGCCCGATCTCACGGTCCTCGTGTTCCGGCGCATCGGTTGGGGCCCGGACGACTACCGCCGGTGGAGTGACGATCAGTTGTATTCGGGCGAGTCGTTCGTTGTGCCTTCGTCGTGGAACGGCGAGACTGTGTTGCGGTTCTGCATCGTCAACCCGCGAACCACGTTCGACGACATCGTCGCGATCCTCGACTCACTGGACTGAAATCATGTCAATTCCGCAGACCGCCGACTTGTTGATCAAGAACTCCTTGCTCGTCGCGACGATGGACGACCAACGGCGCGAATTGCGAGGCGGCTGGGTGGCCATCACGGACGGATTCGTGTCGGCGGTGGGGGATTCGGGTCAAGCGGCACCCGAGGCCCGTGACGTGATCGATGCGACCGACTGTCTCGTGACACCGGGTCTCGTGAACACCCACCATCACATCTACCAGAACCTCACGCGCGCCTATCCGCCGATGACCGACAAACCGTTGTTCGGTTGGTTGCAGTCGTTGTATCCGTTGTGGCGGGCGATCGACGAGGAATCGGTACACGTCAGTGCCTTCGTCGGCTTGGCCGAACTCGCGCTGTCCGGATGCACGACGAGCACCGATCATCTGTACTTGCACCCCAAGGGCGCCGGCGATCTCCTGTCGGCCGAGATCGCGGCCGCGCGCGAACTCGGCGTTCGCTTCCATCCCACGCGGGGTTCGATGTCGTTGTCGCAGAAGGATGGTGGCCTACCTCCCGACGACGTGGTTGCCGACGACGACGAGATCCTGTCGGCGAGCGAAGCGGCCGTGGCTCGTCATCACGATCGTTCGTTCGGTGCGATGACGCGGGTGGCTCTTGCGCCGTGTTCGCCCTTCAGCGTGACCGAGCAACTCATGGTTCGCTCGGCCGAACTCGCCGAGAAACTCGACGTTCGTCTGCACACCCATTTCGCCGAGAACGCCGAGGACGACGACTTCTCCATCGCCACGTTCGGCTGTCGGCCCATGGAGTACCTCGAACGTACGGGCTGGTGCACCGATCGCACGTGGGTCGCGCACTGCGTGATGCCGAATCACGACGAAGTCCATCGTCTCGGCGCGGCCGGTATCGGTGTGGCTCATTGTCCGAGTAGCAACCTCATCCTCGCGTCGGGGATCTCGCCGGTGGTCGCGTTGCGCGCGGCGGGGGCCAAAGTGGGGCTCGGTGTGGACGGTTCGTCGTCGGCCGATTCGGCATCGTTGTGGCTCGAGGCGCGGCAGGCGATGTTGCTGGCTAAACTCCGCGACGGTGCGGCGGCCGGAACGGCGCGCATGGCGCTCGAAGTCGCCACTCGCGGTGGAGCCGGGTGTCTGGGTCGTGAAGGTGAGATCGGCCAGATCTCCGTGGGCGCCGTCGGCGACGTCGCCGTGTGGCGCCACACTGGTCCGCAATTCGCCGGCGCACTCGCCGATCCGATCGAGGCGTGGTTGCGGTGCGGACCCATCGGTGCCCGTCACACGATCGTGCACGGACGGAGAGTGGTCGCCGATGGCGAGATCGTCCATCGTGATCTCGACGACATGTTGCGTCGCCACGATCGCGAGAGTCGACGCATCCAAGGTCTCGCGTGACCGAACCGCACCAGCTGCCCCGAGCCGTGCTGTGGGACATGGACGGAACGCTCGTCGACACCGAGCCCTACTGGATCGCGGCCGAGTTCGACATCGTCGAGTCGCACGGCGGTACGTGGACTCACGAACATGCCAAGGCGCTCGTGGGTGCCGATCTCCTCGACGCCGGTGAGTACATCCGTCGTCACGGGGGAGTTGAGCGTTCTCCGCACGAGATCGTGGAGATGTTGCTCGATCGCGTGGTGGAGAAGATTCGCGTCGACGTGCCCTGGCGGCCGGGTGCGCGCGAACTCCTGGGTGGAGTACGCGAGATCGGCATCGCGACCGCGCTGGTGACGATGTCGTGGAAGCGGTTCTCCGACGAAGTTCTCGCGTGTCTGCCGACCGGGAGTTTCCATGTCTCGGTCACCGGCGATGAAGTCGAGCGCGGCAAGCCCCATCCGGATCCGTATCTGCTCGCCGCCGATCGTCTCGGGGTGTCGCCAAGTGATTGCGTGGCGATCGAGGATTCACCCACCGGCACCCGTTCGGCGCTGGCCGCTGGCTGTCGGGTCCTGGGAGTTCCGCACCATGTGGACATCCCGGCATCATTGGCCGACGAGCCGGGAGCCATCGGTCGGCTCACACTTCGCGATTCACTCGTGGGCTTCGGGCCGCACGATCTCGCCGGTATCTGAGGGTCAGTTGCCCCAGCGCGACTGACCGAAGCGATAACCGACCGACCGAACGGTCTGGATCAGGTTGGCGTGCTCCTCACCCAACTTGGCCCGCAGACGTCGGATGTGCACGTCGACCGTGCGTGCACCGCCGTAATAGTCGTAGCCCCACACACGCGAGAGCAGGATCTCTCGAGTGAAGACCTTGCCCGGGTTCTGCACGAGAAACTTCAGAAGTTCGTACTCCATGTAGGTCAGATCGAGCGGTTGACCGCCGACCGACGCCTGATACGTCTCGAGGTTGAGCACGAGTTCGCCGTAGTCGACGAGATCGGGTCGCGGACTCGAAGCCGTGAACGCGAACAGATGACGCAACCGGGCCTCGAGTTCGCGTGGGTGGAAGGGCAGGAGGCAGAAGTCGTCGAACAACTCGTCGCGAAGCGTGAGCTCGTCGAGTTGGGCACCAGTCACGAGAAGAAGCAGTGGCACCTGCAGCACGTCCTTCTTGCGAAGAGCGCGGCAGACGGCCCAGGCGTTCTCGATCTCGGCATCGGCGCAGACGATCGCCCCCATCCAGCCCTCGGCCGGTTCGGACTTGGCGACTTCGTCGGCGGAAGCGAACGCCTTCCAGCGGTAGCCCGCGAGGTCGAGCGTGCGCGCCAACTCGGGCGGCGGTGGCTCGGGGAAGACGGCGACGAGATCCATGGGCGACCTCAGATCGACCTCAGATACCGATTGAGTTCGAAGGGAGTGACCTGGGTCTTGTACCCGCGCCACTCGGAGCGCTTGTTGCGCAGGAACCACTCGAAGATGTGTTCGCCGAGGGCCTCGTGCACGAGTGACGAGGATTCCATCACCCGAAGGGCATCCGACAGAGACTGCGGGAGTTGATCGATACCCAACTTCTGCAACGCATCGTCACCCATCTCGAAGAGGTTGGCGTCGGCTTCGGCCGGGAGTTCGTAGCCCTGTTCGATGCCGCGCAGTCCGGCGGCGAGGATGACCGAGAACGCGAGATACGGGTTGCACGCCGGATCGGGTGAGCGGTACTCGATACGAGTCGCGAGCGGATTCGCGCGCTTGGGAACCGGCACTCGGATGAGACCACTGCGGTTGTTGCGAGCCCACGACACGTGCACGGGAGCTTCGAATCCGGGGACGAGTCGCTTGTACGAGTTGACGGTCTGGTTGGTGATCGCGGTGATCTCACTCGCGTGGAAGAGCAGACCGGCCATGAACTTCTTGGCGGTGTCGGAGAGGTTGTACGAGTCGTCGGCGGAGTAGAAGGCATTGCCGTCGTTGTCGAAGAGCGACAAGTGAAGGTGCATGCCACTGCCTTGGACCCCTTCGAGGGGCTTGGGCATGAACGTCGCGTGCACACCCTGAGCGGCCGCGACTTCCTTCACCACGAGACGGAACGTCATCACGCTGTCGGCCATGGTGAGCGCATCGGTGTGCCGGAGGTCGATCTCGTGTTGCGACGGAGCGTCCTCGTGGAACGAGTACTCGACCGGAATGCTCATGGTCTCGAGTGTGCGGATGGTCTCCTTGCGCAACGTTCCGGTCACGTCGGTGGTCGTGAGATCGAAGAACGACGCCTCGTCGAGCGGGCGCGGCGGTTGACCGTGTTCGGGCGGCGCGAAGTAGAAGAACTCGATGTCGGGCGCGATCAGGAAGTCGAGGCCGAGTTTCTGGGCGCGCTGCAAGTTGCGGCGCAACACCTGCCGCGGATCGCCACCGAAGGGCGAACCGTCGAGATTGTGGATGTCGCAGAAGACGCGTGCCTCGGGTGCCTTGGTGTCGGCCCACGGGAGCATCACGAACGTGTTGGCGTCGGGTACGGCGAGCACATCGCTCTCTTGCACACGCGAGAAACCATCGATCGACGAGCCGTCGAAGGTCATGCCGTCCTCGAGGGCGTTCTCGAGTTCGGCCGGCGAGATGGCGAAGCTCTTGAGATTGCCGAGGACGTCGGTGAACCACAGGCGAATGAGGCGCACTCCGCGTTCTTCCACGGTCCGCAACACGTAATCACGCTGCTGATCGAGCATGTTCATCGGTCCATTCTGCCGGTGAGATCGGCCTTACCGACCCGTTGGGCCGGAAATGCAAACGGGGCCGGGTTGCCCCGGCCCCGTTCACTGAGTGCGGTGGATCAGGCTCCGCAGACCGTCTCGATCAGGAGGCGGGTCACGGTGTACGGATCCATGTTGGCGTTCGGACGACGGTCCTCGGCGTAGCCCTTGCCGGTCTTCTCGACCTGCCACGGGATACGGATGGACGCGCCACGGTTCGAAACGCCGTAGCTGAACTTGTTCCACGGGGCCGTCTCGTGCTTGCCGGTGAGGCGGCTCTCAATGTCGTGGCCGTAGTTCGTGACGTGCTCCATGACCTTCTTGCCGATGGCGTTGCAGGCGGCCGTGATGGCCTTCATGTCCTTGTCGTTGCGCATCGCCTTGGTCGAGAAGTTTGTGTGCGCACCGGCACCGTTCCAGTCGCCCTTCTGCGGCTTGGCGGCGAGCGAGATCACCACGTCGTAATCCTCCGCGATGCGGTGGAGCAACCAGCGGGCGACGGTGAGGTGATCGCTCACGGTCAGAGCGTCGGCGGCACCGATCTGGAACTCCCACTGACCGGGCATCACTTCGGCATTGGTTCCTTCGATGAGGAGACCGGCATCGAGACATGCCTGGGTGTGCTCTTCGATGATGTCGCGACCGACGACGCGTCCGGCGCCGACGCCGCAGTAGTACGGGCCCTGCGGTTCGGGGAAGCCGTCCTTCGGGAAGCCGAGGGGCGAGCCGTCGAGTCGAAGCATGGTGTATTCCTGCTCGATGCCGAAGATCATTTCGTCGGCCGCGTACTTCTTGGCCGCCTTCGCGCACGCCGCACGGGTGTTGGTCGGGTGCGGCTTGGCTGTCTGGGCGAGCATGACTTCGCAAAGCACGAGGATGTTGCTGCCGCCACGGATCGGGTCCGGACAGGTGAAGACCGGATGCAGTGCGCAGTCCGACTTGTCGCCGGGCGCCTGATTGGTCGACGAACCGTCGAAGCCCCAGATCGGCGGCTCGGTCACCGAGTCGTCGAGGATCTTCGTCTTCGAGCGGAGCAACGGCGTGGGTTCGGTGCCGTCGACCCAGATGTATTCGGCTTGGTAGGCCATGGTGGGGGTCCTCCAGGTAGTGGTTGAGTCCGGCAATCTTGTCCGCTCGGACGGGGGCATGAGAAATGTCGCAGGAAGGGATTTCCCGACCGTTGCCCTTGTGTGAACGCTGTGTGAACCGTCCGCCCTCGGTGATCGTTCGTCGCTCGGGTGCGTCGGTGCAGGTGGGGCCGACATTCCGTCTCGGGGTCGGGCGTTAGCCTGCCCGATCGTGGCAACTCTGCGGATCGGCTTGGCTCAGATCAATCCGACCGTTGGTGATCTCGTGGGAAATCGGCAGATCATCGGCGCGCTCTATGCCGAAGCCGAGTCGGCGGGTTGCGACATCGTGGCGTTCAGCGAACTGGCCATCACGGGTTATCCGCCCGAGGATCTCGTTCTGAAACCCGGGTTCGTGCGCGACAACCGAGCCGTACTCGACGATCTCGCGCGCGCCACCGGATCGTGCGTCGCCGTGATCGGTTTCGTCGATCACGGCACCGGACTCGATCCGGCCTCCGGACGTCCCGCCATTCACAACGCCGCTGCGGTGTGCGCGGGCGGGGGAGTTCGCGGCGTGTACCACAAGCGACTCCTCCCGAATTACGACGTCTTCGACGAGGAGCGCACGTTCGTTCCGGGAAGTGGACCGCATCATCTCTACGAGATCGGCGGCGTCAAGGTTGCGGTGTCGATCTGCGAAGACGTGTGGCGGGCCGACGGCCCCGTGTCCGAACAGGCCAAGGGCGGCGCGCAGGTGAACATCAACATCAACGGTTCGCCCTACCACCGTGGCAAGGTCGTGGATCGTGAACGCATGCTCTCCGAACGAGCGCGCTCGGGTGGCTGTGCGATCGTCTACGTGAATCAGGTCGGCGGACAGGACGAACTCGTCTTCGACGGCGCGTCGATGGTGTTCGGCGGCAACGGACATCTCGTGACGCGATTGACGCAGTTCACCGATGGCCTGACGGTGGTCGACATCGATGTGCCCGACGCCAAGCCGGCGTTCCAGCCACTACCGGTCACCTCGATCTCGGCCAGCCCGCGTTCGAGCGGCGATCGTCGGGTGCCGCCGATGAATCCCGTGAAGGACGACCTCGACGAGTTGTACGAGGCGTTGGTGCTCGGGACGCGCGATTACGTGCGCAAGAACCGCTTCACCGATGTGGTGATCGGCCTGTCGGGCGGCATCGATTCCTCGCTCGTGGCCTGTGTGGCCGTCGAAGCCCTCGGTCGCGAACACGTCCATGGCGTCTCGATGCCGTCGCGGTACTCGTCAGCAGGTTCCAAGGACGATGCGCGGGCCCTGGCCGACGCGCTCGGAATCGACATGCAGACGATCTCGATCGAACCGGCCTTCGCGGCCTACCTCGCGATGCTCGAGCCGAGTTTCGACGGCCGTCCGCCCGATCTCACCGAGGAGAACCTGCAGAGTCGGTGTCGCGGGCAGATCCTGATGGCGTTGTCGAACAAGTTCGGCTGGATGGTGCTCAC
>SXGQ01173254.1_pt1 | contig 55684 bp, 79 predicted proteins | sample 3178371 | NCBI WGS metagenome assembly SXGQ01 (sample SAMN11356859, study PRJNA531348) | freshwater metagenome | isolation source: freshwater sample F1-20 | place: China: Fuxian Lake, Yuxi | collected 2017-12-25
AACAGGGGAGACTCTATGCGCAAACGTCGAAAACTCTTCGATGATGATGCAACCCCTATATTATTAGCCAGATTGAGTGTTCTGGGATTGCGTAAGAAGCACCGTCAACAGGTGCGTCGGGCGATCGAATGGATGATGCCTGCGTTAGTGGGCCCGAGAATGACCAAAAATATTGAGGTGATTGTTCGGTTCGTGCCGAATCTTGGTGGATATGTAGGGGATTGTGAGTGGATTGATGATAATATTTCCCCAAGGCAATTTCTCATTCGTATTAGTCTCAGGCAACCACGTAAGCAACAATTGTTGACGTTGGCGCATGAACTTACGCATGTGAAACAATTCGTCACCAATCAGTTATTTGATTATGCGTCGAGTACGGAACTTTCTCGATGGCATCGACGGGTGATAAACATAGCTCAATATTCTTATCGAGAATTGCCATGGGAAAAAGATGCCTATGCTACCCAAGGCCCTCTTCTTCGAGCATACACACAATGGATGAAACATCATGAGAAAGGGTGAAGGATGCAATTTCGTCATGGGTGGCAGTGGATGCGAAATATTCGATATGCGATTCAGTCTCGTTTCTCAACTCGATTGGTAATTACGACATTACCAGGCAACTGGTATGATGCAGATGAGCAGCTGCTCCATGCTAATTTCCAGATTCTTGTAAATTTTGTGGAAGTTGAATGTGCCTGGATGGAGGTGGCATTTGATCGTAAGGAGTGGTCCCAGTTACCATGGATTCAACGGGCGTATCTAACCTGCGGGGGATCATTTCGGTCGAGAGAACATGGAATCTCCTATTTGCGATGGGAAAGCGAACTTAAAGATGAGGAGGGGAATCCCCCACCTCAAGCAGATCATGCCAAACAACTCTATGACCTGTATTGGTGGTGGACGACCGCACGAAAGTATCGTGTTGACCCCTTCAACACTATGACGGTGGAATCCAACTTGGACTGGTGGAAGGGCACCAACGCAGAAGACTTCAGAGATGATCCGGATTATGTGGAATGGATGCGACAATCGATCAAAGCGACAGAATTGGAAGATACATATTACAAAGAAGATACTCAAAAATTGAAAAATCTGATTGACCTACGTGACGTCATGTGGACCTAAAAATTGACTTGGGTGTTACCTTATAGTATGATTAAAAGATGAGGGCTGGTGTAGCTCAATTGGCGGAGCAGGGGTTTTGTAAACCTCAGGCTGGAGGTTCGATTCCTCTCACCAGCTCCACATAAATATTGTTCTGCGTTCTATTTTAATTCACCATTAAAGGAGGCATATATGAAGTCAGTGTTAGCGTCGGTATTGATTGTGGGATTGTTGATTCTTGGGTTGCTTGCATGCGGGAAAAAAGAGGAAGCCCCCCAAATTCCTGCTCCTGCTGCTGCTGCTCCTGCTGCTCCAGTGACTGAAGCCTCGGCAGTTCCTACCCCAGCGGCTGCAGCTCCTGCGACTCCTGATGCTCCTGTCAAGAAATAAATAATGAAACAGGTGTGGGGATGTTCTCCCTGAACCTGTTTGTGAGGTTGATGATGCATTTGACTCATGTGATTGAATTATTCCCGACTCCCGTGATGTTCTCTTATTATTCACAGGGGGTCTCTGAATCTGAACTTGCTCATATTCGTGGATTGGAGTGGGTTCGTAATACTGGAAATCAGCGCACCCTTGATGCTCATATCTTAAATCATCCGGAACTGTCTTTGTTGAAAGCTTTTTGTATCGAAACACTCCAATCCTATGTGGATTCAGTCTTTCAACCCAAACATGAACTCACGATCTGTTTGACGCAATCCTGGGCTAATAAGACGATCAAGGGGCAATTTCACCATCAACATAATCATATGAATAGTTTGTTGTCTGGTGTGCTCTATCTTTCCGCAGAACAGGATTCAATTACGTTCATCCAGCCTGAACGCAAACTCTTCTCGATCCCACCTGCGGTCACTACCAATCAGAATGCTGAGAAGTGTGTGTTTAGTCCCTCCACCAATGAACTTCTCGTGTTCCCCTCCTATCTCTTCCACCAAGTGGAGACGAAACAGAGTGAGGGTGAGCGAATGAGTTTGGCTTTCAATGCTCTTGTCAAAGGTATGGTTGGAGCACCGGATGCACTCACTGAGTTGATATTGTGACCTCCTGACGAATTTATTTGACTTGTGATCTTCTATTATAGTAGAATACTGGTATGTCATTCTTTCAATTGAGTGGGATTTCCCCCATGACCTATTATGGGGTGATTGGGGGGCTTGCGATGGGGTGGGGATTGTTAGATCGGTTATTTGGAAAAATACGTGCCTTTCATCATTCCCGCCGATTGCGGGATCCTCGATATAGTATGATCTACAGCATTCGGCATTCTATCAAGAGAATTCTTTAACAGGAGGGCTGGACAATGGGATGGATTCAATCGTTTATGGAAAAAATTTCGGGAGTCATTTCGAGAAAGACTCCTGATACGCTCACACAGCAGGAACTGCAGTATGCCAAGTATGATACACATGAATCCACTCCACCTTCAGAGAAGGAAATTTTCTTCTCTCCGGATGAAATTCATTTTGATGAAGCCGAAGCCCCTAAGAAGAAATCTACTCAGAAAAATAAGACCTCGAAGAAGAAATCTCCGATCAAAAAGAAGAAATCAGAAGAGTCTGATTTTGATTTTTAAAAATTTGACTTCGTGATGTGAATTTAGTATACTGTAAATATGAGGCAACGGTCACCCCTCTTAAGTGTGACCAATATAATTCAAAGTGAGGTTTGTTATGTCTAGTGCTACGATGACGGTGAAAGAGAAGATGTTGAACTTTTTGGGGAAGACTGAAGGAAAGAACACCTTCAGTGTGGCGCAGGGGCGTCGGTTGTTTGGGGTGACAAACGTGTCGGCACATATCTCTATCCTTCGTAAGGAAGGGCATCAGATTTACACCAATGTCGCCCGTGATGCGAACGGCGAAAAGGTGGCAGTCTATCGCCTTGGTACTCCGACGAAGAGCACGAGGAAGAATGCCCTCTACGCTCGCCTTCGTACCACGGCTGTCTAGTCTCTCATTCCCACCCCCATACTCTCCTAAGTATGGGTGACGCTCTGTTGGGGCCATTTGGTAGCAATTACTGAGTGGCCCCAACGTGTTTTCAGGAGGTGAATGTCAATGTCAGATCCTACATCATGTCCATCGTGCCGGACATCATTTACAGGGGAACCTATCCCACAGGAATATATCGATGCGGGATATTATGGGGATAAGACACATTATAGTAGCGTGATTGGGCAATATGATCTCTATGAAGATCGAATCACGTCCTGGCAATGCCCACTCTGTCTTCATCAATGGAAACGTTAGCATATAAGATATGTAAATCTGTTCATGGGGGCGACCGGTATCGACGGGGATACTAAAGTCAGCGGTGCATGTCGAGCTCTCGGGGTCTCGTAAATCCTCTGGGAAAATGTAACTGCCAATCAAGAACTGGCACTCGCAGCTTAATTAACTGCGACGTTCCTCCACCTGAGGCCTGCGGGGGTGGTCGGAGCGCAATGTAGTGGGCTGGTCCAAGGCTGGTGCTCAGCGGCTGAGGACGAGACAATACTGGGCTAGTGGCCAGTCTAAGCCAGCCGGTGGGCGTGGGTGGCTGCGAAACTAAAACGATCGGCTAAACATGTAGATCCGTTGTGCTGAAGGTCTTCGGACAGGGGTTCAACTCCCCTCGCCTCCACCATTCGACAGTACTATAGGGAGAAGATGATATGCCTGCTGTGTGGCTCTATGCTGACCCGCATTTCGGGCATAAGGGGGTCTGTCATTTTCTGAGAAGTGATGGAGCAAAACTTCGGCCCTGGAATACCCCAGAGGAGATGGATGAAGAACTGATTCTGCGATATAATGATCGGGTGAAGCCTCAGGATAAAGTCTATTTCTTGGGTGATGTAGTTATCAACCGAAAGGCCCTGAAGACCCTCTCACGATTGAATGGAGATAAAGTCTTGATTCGTGGGAATCATGATATTTTTCGTGATGAAGAATATCAGATATACTTTCGGGAGCTTCGGGCATATCATGTGATGAATGGAATGATTTTCTCTCATATCCCCATTCATCCAGTGAGTCTAGGTCGATTCGGAACAAATCTCCATGGTCACCTGCATTATAATCGAGTGAAGAAGGCTAGTGGCATTGATGTGACTAGTGGACATGTTCTGTATGGAGATGATCTTGATCTTCGGTATCATTGCGTCTCTGTTGAACAGACTGATTTTGCTCCGATCTTATTTGAAGATGCCTGTCACAGAATTGTGAACGAGGGTGGCACCGTGGGATTCAACCAGCAAACTTCTAACACCTGTGGGGCATCATGAGAGACGATGCGGCGCAAGAAGAACTTTATGAACAAATTAATACCGGAACTGACTATGAGGGACAGAGTCATGCTCGCATCGTCTTTAAGAACAAACCCCGTAATCTCTGTGAACGATGTAAAAGTGGGCATCTCTTTAGTCGAACATATAAAAGTGAACTCACCGTCTTCTGTAAAGATATTGAGAAGTATGTTCCAGCTGATGTAGAAGAGTGTAATCAATACTATCCGATCGGGCGAGTATCGCTGTGGGATCTAGCCAAAATGGCCACATTGATAGAAAAGCCGAAGAATGATGGTGGACACTATCTCTAAGATGAAGTTGGTGGGTAGCTCAGTTGGTAGAGTCGTCGGCTGTTAACCGACTGGTCGCAGGTTCGAGTCCTGCCCCACCAGCCATCTAAGTTCTTGAAATCATTAGAGTTTTATTTCTAAAATAGTACTTGACTTCTCTCGGCGAATAGCGTATACTTCTTCTTGTGATGACGGAGAAAACAACAAACAAGGAGGAGTGTATGACCACCATTCAATTGAGAATGTATTGCGAAACCTGTAAAGGGTATGGAGAGGGTGTGCTGATTGGTGATGATATTTGTTGCGTGGCATGCGAAAAGGAAAGAGAACTTGAGGAAGCAGAAGATGCCTACTATCAGGCGGAACTGAAACGCCGCTATGCGGAGTATAGAGCGGAGAAGATGGCACCGCAATACACACCTATTCTGTATTGTAGAGCCTGCCGTGAACGAATCGTGGGAGAACGAAATGGGAGTGAGGTGACGTGCGAATTCTGTGGCAATCTTGCAAGCGAATACACAAATTTCGCAGATCTCTGTGAGGTGGACCGATGATGACAGAATATCCCATACTCTATGGCCGTACCACGACAGGCAAAGTAAAAGTCTGGGCGATTGCCGTTGTTGATCATCATGTAGAATCCGCTATCAATATCACTCATGGCGAAGAGGGTGGCAAACAGCAGACGACAAGTCGGCGGGTGACGGCAGGAAAGAATATCGGTCGTAGTAACGAAACCACAATTCCTGAACAGGCTCGGCTTGAAGCAGAAGCCTTCTGGACTAAGAAGCAGGATAAGGGCTACAGACCCACTCGTCCTCAGGTGAATGAACAATCTGCTACCAAGACTTCAACACGATTGCCGATGCTGGCTCTGAAGTATGAAGAGCGTAAACACGATCTGGTATTTCCCGTCTTCGTTCAGCCCAAACTGAATGGAATTCGATGTCTGATGGAACGAGTGGGTAATGATATTGTGTTCCATTCCCGTGGTGGGAAACAGTTCACCACGTTGGATCATATTAAACAGGATGCTCTTGCGGTCATGAAAGACGGAGAGATTCTTGATGGAGAACTCTATTGCCACCAAGAACTCACGTTTCAAGAATTAGTCTCATTGATCAAGAGAGAAAAGCCCAAAGCAGGAAATGCCGAGAAACTGAAACGCTATGTGAAATTCTGGAACTATGATCGGTGTGAAGATGTTCCCTTTAAGGTGCGGAGTAGGTCATTGATGAATCATGGGTCAATTTGTAATGTGCCGACCTACTCCGCACAAAATGAAACTGAAATTATGGATATTCATCATCGAATGACCTCGGAGGGATATGAGGGGACGATGGTGCGGTCTGGCGGTGAAGAACCCTATCGGTTTCAGTATCGATCACCGACGCTTCTCAAACTGAAAGATTTTCTCGATGAAGAGTTTGTGATTATTGGAGCTAAAGAGGGAGTCGGGAAGGATGAAGGAAAGGCTACCTTTCGATGTCGTACTAGGAATGGAGAAGAGTTCGATGTACGATGTAAGGGTACGGATGACGAACGGCGGGCACAGTGGAAGAACTGGTCTACCTATCTCAACAAGATGCTCACCGTGAAATTTCAATGTTACAGTGATGATGGGATCCCAATCTTCCCCGTGGGAATCAGCATTCGAGATTATGAATAAGGAGGTGTGATAATGACCTGGAAGAATCATACTGTTTGGATTGAATTTGTTGATAGTAAAGATGCGGTGACGCTGACGAATGTTGAGAACGTGCTGATGGGTGACACGATCATCACGATCTCCTGGCTTGATGATAAGAAGAAGGTACTGCATACCTATCATTATCCCGTCAATCGGATTCGACAGATTCGTGAATCGAACACCTATGAAGGGGGCTATGATCATGAGTAGAACATCGTATAAATCAGTCGAACCGCAGATTCCTACGTTGACGCAGGAACTTTCGAAAACTCAATTTATTACATTATTGAACTGGTATGCGTCTTCCTATACCTCTGAGATGTCGATGAAGTATTTTGCTGAGTATCTGAAAGCCAACGATATTCCCTATACATCAGATCTTGTTTCTAATTATATCACTTATCATCCAAATATTGGGTATGTGTGTCGCATTCAGGCACGAGGAGGAAAACTTGATGCGTCCTCATGCCGATGGATTCGAACACGGGTGGAGGAATTTAAATCATTTAAGAAACCAGTTGACCAATATAATATCACCGCAGAAACGTCAAAACCAATTGAGAAAAATGAGAAACCAGTTGTGAATATACAGGATCGGATGAAGCAACAGGTGTCACGATGTCTGGGGGAATTAGAGGGGTGTATGGATGAGGCGATTCTCTCCAACTTCAAGACTACTCCATCACCTCTCCGTGTCATGAAGGAACATGGGATAAAGGGTCCCCAAGCACAACAGATTATTCTCTGGTTCAAACGAATTCGTGATGAATTTCGTGTTGCTCATAGTGGAGATGATTCCTATTTGCGTGAAGCATACTCCAATTTCAGCAAATCTGAACTGAATAAACTGGCAAATTATTGCGACCAGATCATGACGGACGGTCTGACCATGGTCAAGGAATCGCTCGAAAATCGTTCGCCTCGTAAGAAAAAGAAACGATTACCGGAACAGGTCGCCAAGCGGGTGAGATATAAACTTCAGGATGAAGCACTGGGACTCACCTCCCTGGAACCGATGAAGATCGTCGAGAGTCTCCATGCATGGACGTATAATACGAAGACTCGGATGCTTACATTGCATACAGCGGATGATGCCTCTGGTCTCACCTTTAAGGGAACGTCGGTGATGAATACTAGTAAGACCCTCTGTGTCTCTAAACGGCTACGGAAGCCAAAAGAGACGATTCATGAAGTCATGACAGGTGGAAAGAGTATCGTCAAGAAACTCATGGACTCATTGACTACAAAAGCTGCTCCTTATCGGAACCGTCTCACGGCAGATGTGGTCATTCTTAGGGTCCACGCATGATGAATAGTGATGATGCCATTATTGCTCGCTGGTCGGAAAAATGTGATATATACCTCTATGGAACTGAGCATGGGTATACGATTCATGATGCTAATGAAAATAGCTATTATAATTGCACCCTCTCTGAAACATTCGATTATCTCTCCAACATTCGAGATAAGGGGCTCAAAGTACCTGTTGGGGTTGTGGTAATGTTACAAGAGTGGGATAGGAGGAATCGCCGTGATTCTCATTGACTATTCTGGGTTGGCCTTCGCTGCAGCCCTATCGCATCTTACTACCACCAGAGAAGAACCTTCCACCGAATTGCTGAGGCATTTGGTGTTGAATAGTATTCGGGCCATTACTGCTCGGCATAAGGGCACCTATGGGCCCACGGTGGTGTTGGCGATGGATGGGAAGAATTACTGGCGTCGGAACGCCTTTCCCCATTATAAACACAAACGTAAGGCACAACGGGAATCTTCTGGGCAGGATTGGAAAAAGGTCTTTGAACTACTCGAACCCCTGAAGCAGGAATTTCCTGTGTCACTTCCCTATAAAACTATTCGGATTGATGATGCTGAGGCCGATGATATTATCGGCATCTTGGGAATGGCCTATGCTCCCCATGAACCCATTCTGATCGTGTCATCCGATAAAGATTTCATTCAACTTCATGGCTATGGTCCTCATGTCAATCAGTATTCGCCTGCGAAGAAAGCCATGCTCAATAACCCTCACCCCAGTCAATTTCTCAAGGAACTGATTCTCAATGGGGATACAGGAGATGGGATCCCGAATGTGTTGTCTGCGGATGACACCTTTGTTGCAGGGGTGAGGCAGAAACCGCTCACAAAAAAGAAATTAGAAAGTATGATGAGTCTCCCAGTCATTGATCTTCCTCTGGAGATTCAACGTAATTATATTCGTAATCAACAATTGATTGACTTCACCCAGATTCCCCAGACTGTGGCAACGCAGATTAATGAGGCGTATAATCAGTCCATGCCAGCCTCATCCCAGACATTTCTGAACTATCTGGTTGCTCATCGATGTACTGCTCTTGTGTCCTGTATCCAAGACTTTCTCTAGATAAAGGTGATCATATGGATTTCTATATTCTCATATTTTTCGCACTCATTGTGATTCATCTGTACATGATCGATCATAGTCGATGAAGCATTGAATATAAATATTCAATATGGCGAACTTTGTAGCTATAATCTATGTCGCAGTCGTTCTCTATTATCTTATTACCCTAGAAAGGCCGTAATTTAGGGTGGAGTTATTTCTCACATTACTAGAAGTCGGATTTCCGATTGCCGCCGCATGTGGGGCAGGATATTTCGTCTTTTTAACGATTAAAATTTTGTTAGCAGGAGTCCAATCGACCGTTGAAAGTATGCGGGGAATCATTCTGGCTCTCGATAATCGAGTTAAAACCATGAACTCGGATATCGTGAGGATTGATACGTTGATTTCTCATGCACTACATCTTCGCCCAGACCTGGATAGAATTGCTCGATCGGATGGCAAAGAAGATGCAAGGAAAGATTAATGGATCTTAACCCCGTTGATCTTATAAATAGATATGGATTCCCAATTGTCGCAGCCGGTGGTATGTTCTATATGATCTGGTATGTGTGGAGTTGGGTCACGGAGACTATTGAACCAGTTCTAGACGAAACCAAGAAGACTCTCGTCGGATTGATTGATCGGATTCGATGTCTTGATAATGACTTGATTCGACTCCAACAGAAAGTGAATGTGGTGCTGGAGCTACGAAAACAAGATGAGAAACCCCCCGTAAGCCATTGAATTGGTTGTTTCTTCTTATCCTCCATGAGGTGATGATGAATGAGGTGATGATGCACTAACAAAAGGACAGTCTTCTATGTATCTCATCATCTTTCTAGTTCTTCTCCTGTTTCCGCACCCACTCTTCGCTGCTCCCCTCGAAGATTTTCGATTCGCCTCTCCTGCCTTTAATGGGGTAGGATATTCCAGTCATGTTCTCACTATTGAGAATCTTGAACAGACCCGCAAAGAAAAACTCAAACAAGAAGTTGAAGCCAAGCTCGCCAAAGAGAAGGCTGAAAAATCAAACAGCAATCTCTCTAAATTTCTCAACAATCTCGAATCCCGAATCTATGCACAGATTTCCCAGAATCTGGCCACCGCCATGTTTGCCAATGGGGGATCGAATTCTGGCACCTTAAACTTTGAGGGGAGTATCATTAGTTGGAGTAAGGATGCCAACAATATCACCTTGCATGTCATCGATATTGCAGGTACGAAAACAACAATTGTAATTCCCCTAGGATCCTTTCAATTCTAATGAGAATTCTATGGGCATTTCTTCTCATCGTAAGTCTGTCTGGATGCGCATTGAAATCGATGATCAATCTGCAAGAACCAGAAGTGACCAGGAATCTCTTACAAAAGGAATTTGACACAATTCCTGGACCCCCGATGGGGAAACCATTAACTGTGTCGGTGTATTCGTTTTTAGACAAGACTGGGCAACGTCGCCCGTCGAGCAGTATGGCGTCCTTCAGTACCGCACTGACCCAGGGCCCAGAAGTCTTCCTGTTGAAAGCCTTACATGATGTGGGTCGTGGGGAATGGTTTACGGTACTGGAGCGTATCGATGTGGATGGTCTAACCCGTGAACGCCAATTGATTCGACAGATGCGTGATGCCTATGATGGACCCGATGCAAAACCTCTGGTTCCTCTACTCTATGCCGGTATTCTGATTGAAGGAGGAATCATAGGATATGACACCTCCTCAAAAAGTGGGGGTCTGGGTGCTCGCTATTTGGGGATTGGAGGCAGTACCAAGTACTCTGAAGACATTGTGACGATTAGTTTGCGTGTGGTGTCGGTGGCGACTGGCCAGGTTCTGTGTTCAGTGAATGTGCAAAAGAATATCTTGTCGGCAGCGGACAGTGTGACAGCGTTAAAATTTTTTGATCAAGCGACCCATGCCTTTGAAGGGGAAATGGGATTGACTGTGAATGAACCAGGCACATTCGCCGTCAAGTATACCATTGAGGCTGCGGTATTAGAACTTATCAAAGAAGGATTACGCAAAGGAGTCTGGGGTGCACCCCCCGCTCCCACTAACCCATAAGGAGACGAGATGTTAAACTTTCTGCGCCGGTGTACAATTATTCTGACTCTTTTACTCACTGCGAATACTGGATTTGGAGCAGACAATGAAATCTATTTGGATCAGAGTGGATCCAACTCCACCATCAATGTGACCCAAACAGGGGCTGGAAACATTGTCAAGGGTATCGGGGCAGCCTCTGATCAGAAAGCTAGAATTTATGGCGGCAATGATGTCGTCAATATTACCCAAACGGGTGCATCCAATTTATTGACCCTGGGCATCAATGCAGGGTCTCTAGGGTCTACAAATGCCCTCACCTATAATGTGACTGGGTCTAATGCGATCTCCACCATCAATCTGAACAATGCGGGATTGACAACCTCTACCAATAATATCTTCAGCCTCATTCAGGGTGGCAATGCAGCGTTGTCATCCCTCACGATTACAGGCAGTTATAATAATATCAACGCCACCCAGTCGGGGGGAAACAATCAATCCTTCACTGCCACGGTGACAGGGGATCATATTACCAACACCACCTCGATGACAGGTGGGGCATCCAATGTTGCTAGCTATAATTTGACGAGTAGTAAGGGCACCTCAACCATTACCACAGTGGGAGCATCCAATACGGTCAATCTTACTCAAAGTGGTGCCGCAGGTGTCTCTGGCCATAATGCCACACTCTCAATGACGGGGTCATCCAATACAGCGAATGTTACCCAGGGAGGCACGATTGATACAAAGGTGGGAATTACCTCGGTCGGCAGTGGCAATACCTTTACAATCACCACGACGAATTAAGATTTTATAATTTACTGATCGGGATATTGTATCATGTTTTTTATGATCACGATTCAATATTTACTGATCGGGGTGTTGTGTACTGCTCCCGTGCTGGCTGCGGTGGGCACGATTACCGAACAGGTGCATACACCTCCCGTCATCAAACGGTCCCAAGAGTCGCTTCAGGGACTCAAGGGAACGGACGTGGAGATGCGTGATGCCATCAAAACCTCACAGGGAAAAATTGGCATTGTCTTTGAGGATCAGACCAAAGTACAGATCACGGAAAATTCTAAACTGGTCATTGATGAGTTTGTCTATGACCCGAATCAAAAAACTAGCAGTAAATTAGCCATCAAAGTCGCTCTAGGGACCGTTCGATATGCCTCTGGAGCCATTGCGAAAACCAATCCCCAAGCGGTTGCGATCAAGACTCCCACAGCCACAATTGGAGTACGAGGAACCGACTTTACCACTTCGGTCGATGAACTGGGGCGCAGTACGATTATTCTGCTTCCTTCATGCTCAAGAGGATGGACGTCGATTACGAAAGATTGTAAGACAGGGGAAATCAGTGTAGAGACTCAAGAGGGAATCGTGATTATGAATCAGGCGTTTCAGGCCACCGTAGTGACTTCACGAGAAACCAGACCGAAACCGCCAGTGATTCTGTCCCTCTCAGAATCAGATATCAATAACATGATCATGTTTGCGCCACCGCAACTCTTACTACCTCAAAAGGATCCACGAAAAGATTTGAATAAGTCAGTCTTAGATATAGATTTTCTTGCCTCATCAGGATTGACTTCGGGGTTTGATAAATCAACGGAAGAACTGAAAAAACTGTATGTGAATAGATTGGAACAGAATATGCTGGATGCAGATTTTCTAGCCAATATTCTTGATCAGGTTGACGCTCAAATGGCTATCCGTGCCGCCGTCTTTGCCAAATCTAGTTCTGTGCTGCCAGATCACACGAAAGAATCTGGAGTGGTGGCAACGATTGATGGAGAGATCGTGGAACTCTGTCGGTCAGATGGATCCAATCGTCAATGCGTATCTGTTCCCAAAAACACCAATGCCACCATTCTTCAGGTACAGGGTGTCGTGGGAGTTCAAAATCGTGTCAATAGCGGTGGATCCACCACCATTACTCTTATTCAATCAGACTAAGATGATACCCATTCTTCGCTGTCTCATCATGATAGGATGTTTGCTGATTCCCACTCTGGCTGCAGCCATTTCATATACACCCAATGGCACCACCGGATTGAATCTAGTGGTAAGTGGAGATATCGATGATTCCTTTTATCCTGTGGTACTTCCCTTCCCTATCACCTTTCTCAATGTGTCATATAGTACGATCTATGTGGGCACCAATGGCTATATTACATTCACCGCTGGCAGTCCAAATTACTCAGGTCTCTCCGCCTCCAATCCTCCAGGACCACATTTGAATATTTTCCCTGCGGATCGTCGATTACATAAACTCTACTATGCCCATCTGAATGTGGGGACCGCCACTGAGAAATTTGTCATTCGGCAGGAGGGTGTGGACTATACCAATCCTAACAATCCAAATATCTGGGAGGTCCATTTCTATCCCAACTCCTCCTACTTCGATGTCTTTTTTGTGGTGACACCTGGAGGCAATACCACGTCGGTCGGGGTGAGTGATGGGGTCTCGTTTCTCACTACGGTGGCAGCTACTGCCCTCACTGGGCAACGAATCAGCAGTGATGGTACAGCGGGAGAGGGGTATGTGTCGGGAATTTCTGGAGGACAAAGTGTGGTGAGAGCCGCTGGGTATGCTACCGTATCGGGGTCCAGTACCAATAGTATCTACATTGATCAGGTGGGTGATAATAATGCCATCACCGTTCTTCAAGCCTCGCCGTATAATACGGTAAAGGGAGCGTCTGGACCATATGCGACTATTCATGGTGATTCCAATACCGTCACCATTCGTCAGGGTGATGCGGTGGACACCACTGGACGCAATGTGGTACAATTAGATCTGAATGGCAATGCCAATACGTTGGCTCTCAATCAGGGTCGCAATACGGCAGGGAATGCTGATGGACAGGAAAGCGGAGGGCATTTTCAATCCATCAATCTGTCCGGACTCTCCAACAGTCTCACCACTGCGCAAGATAATTTGGGGGGAAGTGCCTCTGGACATTTTCTAAATCTCGCCATCACCGGCAACTATAATACAATGAACTTTCGACAATTACAGAATACGGCTAAGACACAATTTACGACCATCCTTGGCAATTCCAATACTGTTAGTACGATTCAAACTGGCACCGGTGCGCACTTTTTGGATTTGAGTTTGACGGGCAATGGGCATAATGTCACCACGAATCAAAGTGGTACTGGGACACACTCAGCCACCATCGGGTTGACCAATGCGGGAGGGCCAGCCACTCTAAATATGACTCAACAGGGATCCCTCAATCAAACCTATTCCATTCTTCAAAGTTGTATGAATCCTGCTGGGTGTCAGACGACGATCTCACAGGGGAATTAAGGACTTGGCTTTCTGAGTTATACTCATGTATACTCAGTTTCAGATATAATCGATTATACTCTGGAATAAATAGATAAGTCTATTCACCAAAAAGGTTCTGCTCTGATGAGAAGAGTCCATGGGACTCTCCCGAAAGGGTAGTCAGAGCAGTCACACTATGTCACACTATGTCACACCGACGCTATTCTCCCTGGTGGGCTCTGCTGACACTGGGAATGCTGCTCCTGCTTCGTGCCCTTGATCCTGCCTTCATCGAATCCATTCGGCTTCGCTATTTCGATACCCTCATCACCTCCAGTCCCACGGTGACGGCTCCGATTCATACGATTCAGATCGATGAGGCCACGATTGCCCACTATGGGACCTATCCATTAGATCGTCGGGTTCTAGCCGAGAAGATTCAAGATCTCTATCATCATGGGGCTGGAGTGGTGGTCAGCACCCTCTTATTCTCAGAACGTGATCCTTCTGGTGGGGATGATAGTCTGGCTCAGATACTCAACCAATATTCTGTCATTCTGGTTAATACACCAAGCCCCACTCCCAAAAATACACCACGACCACCTGGCAATGTGATCTTGAATCCAGAATATCTGGATCACTTAGTGACCTATCCTGGATTGATCTCCAATCTTCCTCTGTTAGAATTGGCGGCGATTGGAGTCGGGACGATTCAGACACTTCCTGAAGTAGATGGTGTGGTGCGACGGATACCTCTGGTGGCCCAGTCTCGGGGAATGTTATATCCCTCTTTGCCACTAGAAACTCTACGGGTGCTGGCTCAGGATAGTACGATTCAGGTGAAATTGTTTGAAGGTGGAATTGAAAAGTTACGGATTCCCCAGTTTGGACCTATTGTGACGGATGCCCTCGGTCGGATCTGGATTGATTGGCGATATCAGGCTCAGAGTCATTCGTTTCTGGATCCACTGCCGAATTTTGATGGGGCCATTGTCATTGTGGGGGTGACAGCCACGGGAGTCTCCAATCCAGTGCCCACCAGTCGGGGGGCAGTCTGGCCCCAGGATGTTCAAGCCGCTGTCATGGCCACCCTGATTGATGGAAGCAGTCTGACACGACCTGATTGGGCCACGGGATTAGAATTGATCATATTGGGCCTTGGTGGATTAGTGATCATGATTGTCAGTCGCTGGACCTATGTGGGAGTGGGTCTGACCGCTAGTCTGATTTTCGGAGTTCCATTCCTCACCTATGGACTCTATCAGCAGGACAAGTGGTTGCTTGATGCGACAATGACCGATGCTGGCTGGATTCTGGTGGCTCTGCATGTGTATGGGGTGAAGTTCCTGGCGGAGTTCTTCCAGAAGCAACAGATTAAAAAACAATTTGGGACGTATTTGTCCCCAGCGATGGTGGAGAAATTGCAGGAGAATCCGGCACTCTTGAGATTAGGTGGCGAACGGCGTGAACTGAGCATCATGTTCACGGACGTGCGTGGATTCACCACCATCTCCGAACACTATGGGGAGAATGTTGAGGGGTTGACCCAAATTATGAATCGGTATATGACGGTGATGACCACTCCCATTTTAGCCCAACAGGGCACCCTGGACAAGTATATCGGCGATGCGCAAATGGCGTTTTGGAATGCCCCGCTCGATGATTCGGATCATGCCTACCATGCGGTGGAGACGGCGCAGCTGATGCTCAAGGAACTTCAACGATTCAATGAAGACATTGCCAAAGAGGGCATTCCTGCATTTGGCATGGGGATCGGTATTAATACCGGAGCAGTCATTGTGGGGAATATGGGTAGCACCCAACGATTCGACTATACCTGTCTGGGAGATACCGTCAATCTGGCGTCACGATTGGAAGGACAAAGTAAGTCCTATGGGGTGAAATTGATTCTCGGTCCCCAGACCGCTGCGGCGGTCAAAGGTCGATTGGGTGTCACCGAATTGGATTGTCTAGCTGTCAAGGGGAAAACGCAAGGGGTCAAGATCTATACCCTTTCGGATAGTGATGAAGTCCATCAGGAGTTTCTTGCCTATTACTATCAGGGAGAATGGAAGAAAGCTCTGCATCTTGCCGAGGTTCTTTCACAGGCGAATCTAGTCTTACATGAGTATTATCGTATTATGGTCAATCGATTGCAGGAAGGATGCCCCAAGAATTGGGCTGGGGTGTATAGTGCTAAGAGTAAATGACCTGCCGGAGGGAATGAGATTACACAAAACAGAATCGCAGCAATTCCTAAATAGTACTGTCAGATGATGGTGGATCCAGACACGGATGGGGCCTTTCCCCCACTAATTCCACGACTGATGACCCCCTCCATCTGCCAACACGAGGACCGATGAAATCATTTAGCACCTTCCTTGAAGAAGGCAAGAAAAAGAAACGCCTGAATGGAATTACATTTCAATCCATTCAGGATTTCATCACCGAAGCCCTGATGGAAGCCGCTCCCTTTCTGGGAGCGACGACTCGACCGTTTCCCGAAAAAGATCTGAAAGATTATCTCGGGAGAATTGTCACCAAGACCAAAGGCAAGAAAGAGAAGTATGACCTGCCCTATATCCATGGGGGCAATATTGTCATTACCGGCGAGACCGGACAAGAATTTGACCTTCCCGCTCTTCGGACGCAAATCAGCAAACGTCCTGAGTCTCTGCTCAAACAAAACGAAAAGATGAAACATAGTGATGGCACCGCCACCCAGTTTTTCAATATTGGGTTGCCGGCTCTCAAGGGCTTGGCGGTCAATGAAAAGACCGGCGAGTTTGTGATTGTGGATACCTGTCCAGGCGCAGGGACCTGTAAGACCTTTTGTTATGCGATGAAGGGGGGCTATGTCCAATGGAAAGCGTCCAGTATGGCCCAGACTCGTGTATTGAATTTTCTGATGAATGACCCCGATGGCTTTGCGTCTGCCCTGAATACAGAAATCAGCTCCGCCGAAACTAAATTCAGCCAGAAGAAGGGTGTGAAACTCACCGTGCGCTGGCATGATGCCGGAGACTTTTTTAGCCCCGACTATCTGACCCTAGCTTATGCCGTCGCCCGACAACATCCGGATGTGGACTTCTATGCGTATACCAAAATGGCGTCCGTGGCTAGTTCAACCAAACCTGACAACTTTCTGATTAACTTTAGTGCTGGGGCTCAACCGTCACAGGAAAAGGCTATTGACTTCACGACCCAAAAGAATAGCCGAGTGGTGCCCAAAGAACTCTTCAAAGATCTCCTGACACGCAATGCGATCGCCGACCTGATTCAGCTGGGTACAGCCAAGAAGAAAGAACCCTCCAAGCTTCGCTTCAAGAGCCCTCAAGATCTCGCTCGCTTCAAAGACCGGCTGGCCGAGAAGTACCGCATTGCCGCCAGTTCCATTCTCTCCTATGAAGAAATGCAGGAGACGCCGAAAGGGGTGCTGCCCAAGTGGAATGTGATTGTGTTACCAGGCCAGGGCGATGAATCGGCCGCCCGAAAAGATGTACTAGGAACCCTGTTGGTGTTTCACTGAGAGCATCATCGATGTTGTCATTTAAAGAATATCTTCTAGAGGGGGCTTTCCCACGTTCGGCCTCTTCAAGTTGGGCAGGTCGAACATCAGTTGCAACTGGATATCATGGTTCTGTTGGGCCATCCCAATCAGATACAGAAACACACACTCAACGATGGGACAGAATCGATCAAGACCGTACACGAGAGAAACTCTTACAACGTCAACGAATTCGTGATATAGAACGTGAACAGAAGAGTATTGAGTCAAATAAAAAGGCACAGCAAACTAGGAATGACAATCTCAGAGAAATTCAGAAAACCATCAAAAATGGAGAAAGTGCGAAAGGTCTCTTAGCCAATTATGAATCTCTGAAGATAGCCCATAAAGAATCATTGGATAAGAAACATCACACCAAAGCGGAATTTAAGAAAGCCTTTGATTCTTTTTATGGTGAAGGGGCATATGATGCGTATTATCCGTATACCGACAAATATCTCTTTGATCCTTATAAGGGAACAGCCCAATTCACTAAACTCAAAAAGACCGGTAAATTCGATGTGAGTCTACACAAATATAAAGATGCGTATTGGAAAGCGTATAATAGTCATCTTACTATCAATCAGAACTATATCATCGCCAAACAACTATTGACTCTGAATCGAATTCCTCTACCCAAATAGTTGACAGTCGCTCCTCGATATGATAGACTGATCCCATGATGACTATGATTGGTTTTGTGACCCCCACCATCGGCACCCTCCTCGTCTTTCACTAATCCCCCATTTAGACTCGACTAAATATCCGTATCAGTAGATGTTGTGAATTTATTATTAGAAGGAGAACTGATCATGTATTTGATGTTTCATGAAGTATTTCATCAATTCCAAACTGCCAAAACTCCAGAGGATCGGATTCGAGTGCTGCGGTCCTTTGCCCAATCTCGTGGAGGGTCTCGACTTCCCGAATTGCTCAATGCAGCCTTCAATCCAACGATCGTCTTTGATCAGACGGCCATCCCCACCTATAAACGATCCCCCCTTCCCGAGGGATTGAATGACAGCTATCTCCATCAGGAATTGGCCAAGCTGTATCTGTTCACCCAGGGGCATCCACGTCGTGCCGCCAAATTGACCCCTCGGAAAGAACAGATGATTCTCGCCCAGATCCTCTCCTATCTACACCCAGGTGAAGCGGAGATTCTGGTGGCAGTCCTCACGAAGAGCCTGACACAGTGTGTGCCTGGCCTAACGGCAGGAATCGCCAAAGACGCCTTTCCCAACCTCCCCTATGAGGTCTCACCCTCCAAGGCCAAGAAGGACAAAGCTCCCCATGCCTCGAGCAAAAAGCACTCGGCCGTTGCTGGATAAGAAGTTTGATGTGCTGTTTACCCAGGGTGAGTATCGGCAATTGCTCGAACTCTCGGCACTCTATAGTCTCCCCATGGGGGCGATTATTCGCCTGGCCCTTCGGGATCTGCATCAGAAGGTGGGGGATCGAGAATCCCCCTCCTCCCCCTTTGTCCACTCGAAACCGGCCCCTCCACCCCCAGAGTTGGATCCTTTTTGGGCAGACTTTCGGAAATAATTTGACTTGCTCTTCCACGTAGAGTAGAATTATCTCATGAAAGAACAACGACAACCAACGGAACTCTCATGACTCCACTCCCCACACTTGGGATTATTACTCCAACGATCGGTGCTTCCACTCTGCTGGCCTGTTTGCAATCCGTTGCTGCCCAGACGATTCCCGTGGTCCATTATCTGGTGATTGATGGCGAACAGGCGGGAGATGCCGTTCATCGACAACTGAATCGACTTCCGGACACGTCACATCTCCGACAGATTTTCCTCCAGGAGAATGTCGGCAAGGGATTCTATGGGCATCGAGTCTATGCGTCTGTGCCTGCGCTCTGTCATACGGACTATATCTGCTACTTGGATTCTGATAATACGATCAGTCCGACTCATGCGGAGTCGTTACTGCAACGCATCCAGACCACCCAGCAGGTGGTCTCCTCTGTCGAGACCTCTCATGTCTGGGCCTATAGTCTTCGATCCATTATGAGTGAAGAGGGCACCGTGCTCTGTGAGGATGATTGCGAGAGTCTGGGTCAGTGGCCAGCCTATGGGCCTCCGGAGACCCCCTATTATCATATTGATACGTCCTGCTATTGTCTCCCTCGAGGACTCGCGATCAGTTGTGGCCCAGCCTGGTATGGAGGATGGGGTCAGGATCGAGTGTTCTTTCGTCATCTTCAGCAGAGGTCCGCTCGCTATGCCTGTACGGGATTGTCGACGGTCCACTATCGACTGGGGGGGAATGAGGGCAGTGTCCGACTCGACTATTTTCACGCTGGCAATGCGGCCATGAGAGCACACTATGGGACCCAGTTCCCCTGGAGACGACCATGACCACTGATCATGACGGCCTGTAGCAGGGTTCGCAGCCCAGTCACCCTGTGAACGTTCACACTCTAGCACTGGGATCTGTTCTTCTTCTTCATCATAAAGGAGTCAACTCTCGCATGTTTACCACCCGAATTCTTGAGCCTATGCATCCCAGTGAAAAGTTTCGTGACCACCCTCGCCACACCCCGAAACCTCAGTCGACGGCTGACTGGAGTCCAGAGGGCACCGAGGATGAGCTGATTCCCTTTTGGGACCAGGGGGAGGAGTCATGACCCCCAGGGAGGACTCCTGATGCATCGTGATCTGGATTGTCGAGGACTCCTCTGTCCACTTCCCATTCTCCAGACTCGTCTCGCCCTGAATACCCTGACCCCAGGCGATACCCTCCAGATTCTGGTCGATGATCCAGGATTCCTGAAGGATTTCCCCCAATTCTGTCAACTCGCCCAACTCTCACTTCGCTCTGAGACTCGCCTCACCCCGACGCTCACTGCCCTGATGGTGGTCGTGCAGTAATCCGTGTCACCCAGAGGATCGCGAGTCGTCCAGCACATCCCCAGTGTCCATCTCTCAGTGCCACCCACCCACATCGTCGAAGATACCAGAGTGGTTTCTGTCTACATTCATAGAGGATTGCATCATTCGTACTGGTATGCATCGTCTGTCGTACTCCTTCTGGTGATAGAATAGAAAAAGAGGGATCGTTCGCCTGATGATCTACGTAGAATTCAACGGTATTTAGCAGGGGAGAGTCCGAGTCGTTGGGAGGTGGAGACATCGGAACCAGCGTAATACGACCGAACCATGGTGTCAACACAACAGAATCACAGTTATTTCACCGCAATTGGTTGAGAGCACAGCAGAATCTGATTATCAGACAAACTTTTTTAAAAAACAGGAAAAATTGCATTTTAATGTGATTTTAATGTTGATGGTGAATAGACTCAAGAGGTTATGCCAACACGACGTGACACGAGGTGTTGGCTTTCTCCCTCAACGAGCGTATACTTCTCCTTCTGATGAGAATGGGACGTCATAGAGGAGACTGGTGGAGGTGGGGCATGAAATGAAGGGACTAGTCCTGAGTGTCTCACGGCCACGATTCTGTTTGGAGTCTCACTCGAGAGCTCTCGAGATCGCTCTCTAGATCTATGTCATTGATAATACAGAGGAATAATTTTAATGTGGAATCCACATCTTTTCTGTTGACTTCCTGGGGTGATGGGAGTAGAATTCTTCTAGAATGATGAGAATGGGACTGGACAAAGGAGGAGTAGAGATGATGACCAAGACTGAAGTGGCTGAATTGGTGAATGCGTTTGTGAAGGATGGGGGCACGATTCGGGTGGTCCGGAGTCGCCAGGCTGCTGGGGTGACACGTCAGAAGATGCACCTGACGGCGAATCGGTCATGCGGGAAACGGGTCAATCTGGGCTATAGTATGGTGAACTATAGGGGATTGGAAGAGCGGTCCCGACTGGGCACCATGTCGGCAACTGCATAACGGAGGAGTGTCGTCTACATGAGTACTCCACGACCGAATCGAGAGCCCCATGGGGCTGAGTGGGACGAGATGATGAATCTTGTTCTTGGAGTGGCGATCATCCTCCTGATGGGAGTGGGGGTGATCGGGCTGTTGGTGTTCTGATCCTGTAGGAGCCTCTCATGAAAAAGGAGCGTATACTCATTCTATGACGACCTATGACTTTCAAGATGGCCAAGGCCCAGTCGCAGCACACCAGCATCCCAATGGAGGAGGCTGGGTGGCTGAGACCGCCATGGCCATTCCTACATCCTATGTGGGTCCAGATGCTCGAGTCTTCGGACAGGCTCAGGTGTTTGGTGAGGCTCGGATCTCAGGGAAGGCTCAGGTCTCTGAGAATGCCCAGATCTTTGGACATGCTCGGATCTCTGGGTCTGCCAAGGTCTCTGGTGAGGCTCGGATCTCAGGGAAGGCTCAGGTGTCTGGTGAGGCTCTCATCCTTGGGTCGGCTCAGGTCTTTGGGTCGGCCCAGGTCTCTGGGTTTGCTCGAATCATTGGGTCGGCCCAGGTCTCTGGACACGCTCAGGTCTCTGGGAATACTCGGATCGCAGGGAATGCCCAGGTCTCTGGGAATACTCTGATGTCTGAGTCCACGTGGATCTTCGGGAATGCCCAGTGCACTGGGAATGCTCGGATCTCTGGGAATGCACAGATCTCTGGTGAGGCTCGGGTGTCTGGGTATGCTGAGGTCAATGGCTCTGCCCAGATCGCCGAGTCGTCATGTCTCTCTGAGTATGCCCAGGTCGCTGAGAATGCACAGATCTCTGGTCACGCTCAGATCTCTGGGAGTTCTCTGATCTCTGGAGAGGCTCGGATCTCTGGGTCGGCTCGGATCTCAGGAAAGGCTCAGGTCTCTGAGAATGCACAGATCTCTGGTGAGGCTCAGGTCTCTGACTATGCCCTGGTCGCTGGGAATGCACAGATCTCTGGTGAGACTCGGGTGTCTGGAGAGGCTCGGATCTCTGGGAGTGATCAATATGGCACCCTGTATGGGTGGATGGATCGACCCCACCACCCCAGCATACCAGAATGAATTCACGCAGCGTAGTGGTATTTCACGCAAGGAGGTATGATGATCGATCGTGAGGTGACCACCTTTGATTTCGGTGATGGCCCAGTTCCAGCACACCAGCATCCTAATGGAGGTGGCTGGGTGGCAGAGACCGCTGGAGTAGCTGCTACTGCCTATGTGGGTCCATCTGCTCAGGTCTTTGGGTATGCGAAGGTCTCTGGTGAGGCTCGGATCTCTGAGCATGCTCGGATCTCTGGGACTGTTCGGGTCTTTGGGACTGCTCATCTCTCTGGGGAGGCTCATCCCTCTGGAGAGATGACGGTGTTCATGAAGAGTGACGTGACTGGGTTTGAGACGATCTTTGGGACTGGGTTGGGAAATGAGATGCTTGCTGATGATACGATGATTTTTTTGGTGAAGAAGACGCATCATGATGGCCAATGACCCTCGTCCTGTCTCAGCGGACTAGTAAACTCTAGTTCTCTATTTCTAGGTCTCTCAGTCCCTAGTAAACTCTAGTTCACTATTTCTAGGTCTCTCAGTCCCTAGTAAACTCTAGTTCTCTATTTCTAGGTCTCTCAGTCCCTAGTAAACTCTAGTTCTTCCCGCAAAAAAAGGAGATTCCCATGACCACGTATAATTTTGGATCTGGTCCAGTACCAGCTCACCAACACCCCAATGGAGGAGGCTGGGTCGCTGATACGGCTACCGTTGATCCTACAGCCTACGTAGGCCCAGTGGCTCTGGTGTTTGGTGAGGCTCGGATCTCAGGGAAGGCTCAGGTCTCTGAGAATGCCCAGATCTTTGGACATGCTCATATCTCTAAAAATGCTCAGATTTCTGGGCACTCCTCTGTATGTGACCAGGCCGAGGTCACTGGGAATGCGACGATTGGGGGGAATGCCACCATCGCAGGAACGGCGTGGATCGCTGGGAATGCCTATGTATCCGAACGAGCCCAGGTATACGGAGAGGCTCAGATCTTTGGGAAGACCCGTGTCACTGGCCATGCGGTGGTGTGCGAGCAGGCTCAGGTGTCTGGTGAGGCGAGAGTGTTTGGGAGAGCCAGTGTGTGTGGAAAGTCTGAGGTCTCTGGGACTGCTCAGGTGTTTGGGAATGCTCAGATCTGTGGAGAGGTGAGGGTGTCAGAAGAGGCTCAGGTATTTGGGCGAATGCGGCTGTCCAACAATGAAGTCATTACTGGGAATGTGGCCATGTTTGAATTATGAGCGACTACGGAGGATCCGATGACGACTCTCGTATCGAGTTATCCCTCACTCTATTCATTGGGACATCGATTTGCCGAGAATCTCTTGACTGGTCCCATCACCGTTGAAGAAAAAGTGGATGGGAGTCAGTTTAGCTTTGGACTGATTGAGGGTCAACTGTGTTGTCGTTCGAAGGGACAACAGTTGATTCTGGATGCTCCAGAGAAGATGTTTTCCCTCGCCGTCCAGTCAGTTCGTCAGCTGGAACCCCTGCTCCATCCTGGGTGGACGTATCGAGCGGAGTATCTTCGATCACCCACACATAATACGGCGACCTATGGTCGTATTCCGACGCTGCATCTGATTCTGTTTGATGTGATGATGGGGGAAGAAGCCTATCTGACCTATGAGGAGAAAGCAGCCGAAGCACAGCGGCTGGGGCTTGAGGTGGTTCCCCAGTTAGTTCCTCCTGGGGTGGCTCTGACCCACGACCTGATTGTCCAACTCCTTCAGCGAGAGTCCTGTCTGGGTGGATGTCTCATTGAGGGGATCGTGGTGAAGAACTATGCCCAGTGTGGACCCGATAAGAAAGTACTCATGGGCAAGTATGTCTCGCCTGCGTTTAAGGAGACGCATGCCCTCCAATGGAAACACGAGAATCCTGGATCTGGTGATGTCATTGCCACGATTATTGCCAGCCTGAACACTCATGCTCGATGGGAGAAGTCCATTCAGCATCTTCGGGATGAGGGATCACTCACCAACTCCCCCAATGATATTGGGCCACTCCTGAAGGAGATTCAGACGGATGTAGCGAAGGAAGAGACTGAGACGATCAAAGAGGCTCTGTTTCACTGGGCCTGGCCCCAGATTAAACGAGGAGTGATTCGAGGATTCCCCGAATGGTATAAGGAGCGGGTGCGAGTCTAGATCATGTGACTATCAGAAGTCATTGATAGTACAGAGGAATAATTTTAATGTTGGAGGAAAATTTTCCTGTTGACTTCTTCCCATGACTGGGGTATACTTCTTCTCTGATGATGAGGACATCACATAAGAGGAGGTGGACGGATGATTGAATTCATGGTGTCGTGTGATAGTGGGGGTGGACTTGAGGTGGCCACCCTCTATCGGTATGGGTCTGAGATCTCGCATGGGATCATCTGGTGGTGGATGTCGGCATGTTAGCGTCATTGCGGGAGGGAGGCCATGGGACTGTATGATGAGGTGAGTGTTGAGTATCGTCTTCCTGGAGTCCCTCCAGAGGGCTGTGTGTTTCAGACCAAGGATTTCTTGTATCCCTGCCTAGATCGATATAGAATTGACACAGAGGGTCAACTCTGGATTGAAGCGTATACTCTAGAAGACCAGAGTGACCCTAGTGCGGAGGGTCTGGCTCGGATCATTGGGATGATAACGAAGGTCAATCAGCACTGGGTGAGGTCTGAGTGGTCTGGGGTGCTTGAGCTCGACTATAGTACATTGACCTCCTATGATCCAGATGGTAACTGGGTGACCACCACGGATGGGGACTTACCCCAGACCTGGACCTATACCCTGACGATGGTGAGTGGTCGCCTCCAATCGGTCAGTGCCACTCATACGGTCATGGCTGATGTTCAGGTGAAGCCAAAGAGAAGGCGTTGATTTCATTGGAGAATAATTTTAATGTTGGATCGTATCTTTTCTGTTGACTTCTCTGGTGAGAGACGGTAGAATAACTCTTGTGAATGGATGATGACACCTATTAATAAGGAGGAGTGAAGATGACCAAGACTGAGATTGAACAAGCCGTGGCCCAATACCTGACCGATGGAGGAACGATTACCATCGTTCGATCCCACCAGGCAGCTGGGGTTCCTGCACCCCAGAAGATTCGAGTTCAGGGTGCCCGATCAGTCGATGCTCGGACGTACTCATTGGGGTATCGCCTCTCGAGCTGGGCACGAAAGGGGAAGGTCTCCTCATGAAGACCATGACGACCACCTATGCCGTTGATGAATTTGGCCAGGATGAGGCCCAGGCACCCAGGCGATTCACCCAGGCCCCTCCCACCGATCACTTCAAATCCCTGGACGGGGATGAGGGGCGTGAGGCACTCCTGGAACGAATTCTGCCGTGTTGTCCCACTGACCTGCATCGTCGGGTGGCCTGGGCCATGGTGATGGAGGATACGCCAGTGACGATTCCTGAATTTCGTGCGCCAGGAGTCACTCGCCGACTGTTGACCCAGACGGTTCGAGACCTGAAGACGCTGATGCAAACGGGGACCATCAGCTCCTCTCCAATAACACCTCCCCGAGTCCAAGGAGTGACACCGATGAAGAAGAAAGTGATGTTTACCAGACAGGCTCTGACCCAATTGGCAACGGGGAAGATCTTTACCTTTTCTGAATTTCGTGATCAGTTGGCAGGAGGCGATGAGGGTCGAGCCAAGAAGATGATCCAGCTCATGCCCAAGACCCAGGGTGCCCAGTTCCTCCTCACTAAGACGGGGAATACGATTGACACCATTCAGCTGGGGAACGTGCCGGAGATGGTGAAACTGTTGCAAGCGTAGAAGAGAAGGGTGACTATCAGACCAATCATGATACCTGTCGAGAGACGCAATATTCTGTGGGACAGGAATTTTGACGCAGGATATCCTCTTCTGGAGCGGGGTTCCTGCGTCAAAATTCGAGGTGTACAGAAAAAGGAGATCTGATGAGTGCACTTGAATGGGAAATGATGGGGATCGTGTGTCTCACCTACCTGATCGGACTTGGGGTGGGATATCTGATGGGATGGGCGAGGTCTCTTCAATCATGATGGCGTTTATTCTAGGACTCGGGGTGGGAATTGCGGTGTCGCATCCAGAGGAGGCGGTGGCCGTCATGAGCTCACTATTGACCCTGGCCCATCAGCTAGGGCATCAGGCACTCGTGTCTCTCCAGTCCCTCGCCACTAAATAATCCAGGAGATGATCATGGAGCCACTCTCGGATCTCGACCAGATTCATGCCCTCACCCAACGTGTGGTGGAGCTCGAAATACAATTGTATGAACTCGACCAGACCCATCATGACATGGCGCAGACCGTTCTGACTGCCGTCTGTACCATGGCAACCGAGAATTCCATTGGGTATGCGGCACTCCAGGAGATCTGTGACCTTCGTACTGGGTCGGTGGCCATTGCGGAAGATGCGATCCAGCGCATTCATCTCCTTCGAGAATCCCCCTCTCTGTAAGTGGCCGATTTATCCTAACCCCTTGATAACTCAAGGGAATAATTTTAATGTTGCGGGTGTACTCTTTTCTGTTGACTGTTGGAGGTCATCTGAGGTATACTATCTCTATCAGTTGATGAGACCTACAAAGGAGGACCAGATGACCCAGACCAGTGAATCCAAATCCCAGTTGGCCAGGCTGTTTGCCGAAGAGAATATTCTCGTCGAACATGCCAAGACGGCAACTGCGTCATTCGATCTCAAGACACGAACCCTCACCTGCCCGATCTGGAAAGAGATGTCGGGTGCCCTGTATGATCTGATCATGGGGCATGAAGTGGGGCATGCGCTCTATACCCCAGCAGAAGGGTGGCACCACAGCACCTCGCAGGAAACGGGGACCTTTCGATTCTTCCTCAATATTCTTGAAGATGCCCGTATTGAAAAGAAGATGAAACGGAAGTTTCGGGGACTGATTCTGCCCTTTACCGCTGGCTATCAGGAATTGCGGAAACGGAACTTCTTTGGGGTCGAAGGCATTCGACTCTCGACCCTGCCCCTGATTGATCGATTGAATCTGTATGCCAAAGGAGGATCCTTATTGGATGTCCCATTTACCCCAGAGGAGTTGCCCTATGTGCTCCGTATGGATGCACTAGAGACCTGGGATGAGGTGGTGGCGATGGCCAAAGATCTGTATGCCTATGAGGAGGTGCACCAATCGGCTGCGGCTGCGGCTGCGACAGAGGCAGAGGGTGAGGAGGAGCTCCTGCAGAGTGGTCCAGATGGGGATGAGGATGGGGAGGACTCGTCGAGCTCGGTGGACCTAGAAGAGAGTGAGTCGGAACAGGATGAGTCGGAACAGGATGAGTCGGAACAGGATTCGACTCCACCAGTTCACGTGAAATTCGTTCCTCTGGTTCGGACTGAGGCGGCCTATCGTCTGGCTGAACAGACTCTTCTGAGTGATTCCTGTGTGAATATTCAGTCAGTGACGTTGCCTATCCCGAATCTCGACCAGATTGTGACACCGTATGCCATGGTGTCTGCAGAATTGAGCAAATTCTATATAGCGGCCTCTGGGTCCTCTCTGTACCAGGCATTTCTCGGACGCAATCGTGAGTATATTGCTCGACTGGCGCAGGAATTTGAACGGACCAAGTCTGCGTCGATGTATAAGAAAACAAAGTGGAAGGAGACGGGCGATCTTGCCATGTCGGCACTGTATCGCTATACCCTCCTGGATGATGTCATCTTTAAGTCACGCATGCAGGTTCCGCAGGGCAAATCCCATGGGATGGTACTCCTGTTGGATCGATCTGGATCGATGCGTAGGAATATTGCGGATGCGGTGGAACAGATTCTTGTCTTGGTCATGTTTTGCCGATCAGTCCAGATTCCCTGTGTGGTGTACAGTTTTGGTGATCGCGATCCCCGTCAGGAATTGGGATCCACACCCCAATGGACCTATCATGAAGGGGATCTGATCATGGGGGATGTGGCATTGCGTGAGATGATCTCCACTGAGCTCACGACGCCAGAATGGACCCAGGCCATGACCCTGCAATTGCTCCTCGCGAAGTCTCATGAAGAGGGTTGGAGCACACCCAGCTCTGAACGACTCCAAAACACTCCATTGAATGAGGCTCTGGTGGCGATTGAGCCTATTATGCGCACCTTTCGGACTCGCTATCGGTTGGATCGATCCCATCTGGTCATCCTCCAGGATGGAGATACGAATGGGAATTCCTATCAATTTACGGGTCAGAATCGACTCAGACATTCTCTTCAGATTTATGACCCCAAGACACGAATCATCTTGCGGGATGCGGAGTTGTCACAGTCCTGGGTGTGTGACAAACAGGAATCTGATTGGCGTCGCATGACGACTAAGGTCATCCTTGAGTGGCTCCAGGCTCGGACTGGAGCAGAGATCTTTGGGTGGTATCTGATTGAACCAAAGTCGTTGAAGCATGAACTTCAACGGTTGTATCGATCCAATCCGGCGAGTGCACTCGGAGCGTTTGATTTTTCCATGGTGAAGTCTCAATTCATGAAAGAACGATATTTGGAATCGTACACAGGAGGCTATACTCGATTCTGTTTCATTCGACCAGAATTGATTCGGGAGGAGACGTTGGGGGCCTGTCTGCCGAATTCGATGACTGCCCCAACGACTGCTCGATTGCGGACCGCATTTGCCCAGTCCTGTAAACGGAAGTCGGTGAATCGGGTGTTAGTGAGGAAATGGATGGCTCTGATTGCCTAAGTCATTGAGAACATGAGGGAATAATATTAATGTTCGACATGCCGTTTTTACTTGACTTTTGGCTCTGAATGAGGTAGACTATCTCTAGAAACAGTGAGTGAGCAGTTCATATATTAAAAGGAGCTAGACCATGACCCAAAATCAAATTCGCGAAACGTTTCTCAATACCCTGAAACAGTCTCCCACCTCTCCGTTGCGGAAGAAAGAGATCGTGGCCATGGCTGCTACCGCAGGATTATCATATCCATACTTTTTGTTGAATGATCCTGCGCACAAAGCGCAACGGGGATGGTATCACACAACCCCACAATCGGTTGGATCCCAACCGACCACCCAGACGGCCGAGGCAATCTCGAGTCCGGCACCAGTGGTCACGATCCAAACGTTGGTGACTGATGCCATGGTTCCAGTCCCAGATAATTCCTTTGTGCCGTTTGGGCACTATCAGATGATGAAGACGTTGATTGACTCTAAGAAGTTTTATCCGGTGTTTATTACAGGGGATTCAGGCAATGGCAAGACGTATCTGGTTGAGCAGGTCTGTGCGAAACTGAAGCGTCCCTGGGTGCTGGTCTCGATGACATCTGAAACGGATGAGGGTGATCTCCTTGGAAACTTTGTGTTGGTGAATCATACCATGGTCTGGAAGGATGGTCCAGTCACGACAGCGGCCAAGCAGGGAGCGGTGTTGGTCCTGGATGAAATGGATTATGGCAATGCCAATCTGACGACTTTGCAGCGTGTCATGGAGGGAAAGCCATTTCTTCTGAAGAAGAAGAATGAATGGGTCACTCCTGCCCCTGGGTTCACGGTGATTGCGACTGCCAATACCAAAGGTCGTGGATCAGATAATGGTCGGTATCTCTATACCAACATCTTAAACGAAGCATTCCTGGAACGATTCCCGATGACGTTGGAACAGGACTGGGCTCCCAAGCATGTCGAAAAGAAGATCCTACAGAATGCAGGAGCGGAAGAGGACTTTGCGACGATGCTGGTCGACTGGGCTGGTATTATTCGTAAGACCTTTGCGGATGGTGGGTGTCAGGAAGTGATCTCCACCCGACGATTGGTCGCCATTATTCGTGCGATGGGGATTTTCAAGGATCGGATGACGGCGATTACCGTCTGTCTGAATCGATTTGAGAATGAGACCAAGACCAGCTTCTTGGATCTGTACACCAAGATCGATGTGTCAGTGGCACCGCCTGTTGTTCCAGATGCCGTTCCAACAGAACCCAGTACTGTTGATGAATCCCCGATCATCTAGATGGAAGGTCTCTGATTATGGGAACCAATTATTATTGGGTAACGAATGATGGGGCTGAACCTCTCCATATCGGGAAGTCGAGCTATGGGTGGTGTTTTGGTGTCCATCTGATTCCAGAATTGGGGATTCTGAATCTGGCTGATTGGCAGCATCGATATTATCAGCAAGAGAAGGGGTTCATTCGTGATGAAGAAGGAGATCGAATCGCTCCAGAGACCATGGATCGAATCATTACGGCCAGGGAGTCTTCTCATGTCTCATTGTATGGATGGAAGGCTATGGGGTATCACGATGAAGCGGACTTTCACCGGAAGAATCATAGTAGCAGAGATCCGTCTGGACTTCTGAGGCACACGATTCGACATGAGACCTTCTGTATTGGGCATGGTAGTGGTAGTTGGGACTATATGGTAGGAGAGTTTTCCTAGCGACTAGATAGTAGAAACACGGGGTGGCCCCTTGGCGGAGGACTGGTCCTCTTCCGTCATTGCTCCTTTCCTTAATCACTGAGTAATCGGGGGTTGAGGTTTTGGGCCACCCCACTTTTTTTCTGGATGAACAACTGATGCCCTCTGATGCGTACACAAGTTTGGTTGATGCCCTCATTGCGGCATGTCTGAGTCGCCAGGAGATGGAGATTCAGCGATTGAGAGTCTTGATTCTAGAGGCCTATCAGAGCCGATCTATACCAGATGATGAAGATGCTCAGTGGATCCGTTGGACTCCGACGAGAGGAGAATAGAGATGTTCAGTCAGAGGATGATCCAGCTTGCCATTAACTATGAATGTGATGAGGGTATCCACACCTTTCATACCTGTGAGTATTGTGGGCAGAATCCTGCCAGAGCGGAACGATGTGTGGAATGTTGGAGAGCCCTATTACATTCTATTGATCGGCGGGTGAAGGACGAAGATACGGGCGATTGTGGGGATGAGGTAGAAGGATGCTAGGATGGAGTGTTACCTATGTGGATGGTCGTGCTTCTGATTGCGCTGGACTTTCCAAAAGAAATTCAGACAATTCCACTTCGAGCCTTTGAGACGTGGAAAGACTGTCAGGTTGAACGGGCTAGAATACTAGCGGAAATGAATGCCTCATATTTCAAAGAAGAAGAGAATTTTGCGGTGATGTGTCGTCCAATTCTTAACAAGAAACGATAACTGGGGATTCTGGAAGAGGGGTGCGAAGATGGGATTGCGAGTCTATTTGGCGGGGAGTCTCGAATCTGGGTGGCAGGACCTGGTGATAGATGCCGTTCCCTCAGCGAGGTATGATGATCCTCGTTCTAATGCGTTATTGTCCCCCAAGGCATATACGACCTGGAATCTAGCGGCCATTCGCCGATGTGATTGCATCTTTGCATATCTTGAAGCTACCAATCCGAGTGGCTATGGCTTAACTCTGGAAGTGGGATATGCTAAAGCACTAGGGAAATGCATTATTCTAGTCGATGAAAAGACCATCGTGGGTTCCCCATCAGCGAGATATTTTGATATTATTGCATCCTGCGCTGATGTGCATGTGCACAGCCTAGAAGATGGTTTGAATTTTTTGAAACAATACAAACGATTAGTCTATTAGTGAGGAATGCATATGATGAAGTCAGTAATGATAGGACTTGGGGTAACGGCGGCAATTGCAACGATAGGGATCATCATGGAACTGAGTCTGCTGACCTGGGTGTTGATTTTCATCGGGGCGATTCTAGTCGTGGTGTTTTCAGGACCACTCATGTTGATTTTGGGTGTGGCCGGTATGGTCCTCTTGTATAGTTCCATCTATCTAGGAATTGCTTTGATGTTGTTGATTGTATATGGGGTGATCGGATTGCCCTGGTATGCGGCTAAACGACTGATGAAACGGAATGGATGATGCATGTGTGTGACGACCGAGGTGCCGCATGATTGATCTCGCTCAGATGTCCTGGCAAGATTTGGCGAATGGTGGATTTGAACTGTGCGCAGGGAGCTTGCTCTGGCTGAATATTCGACAATTACATCAGGATAAAACCGTGAAGGGGATTCATATTGTTCCCACCATGGTGTTTACCTTTTGGGGGTATTGGAATTGTTACTACTATCCCCATTTGAACCAATGGATCTCTTTCATGGGAGGTTTGGTCATGGTGTTGCTCAATACGATTTGGATTGGACAGATGCTCTATTACAAATATGGGGAAAAATTTTCTGCAATAGAACGATTCCGATTTCCCTAAATAGATGTGAAAGGATTTATATGCCCACCTATGATTTTCGTCATAAAGAGACTGGTGATATTCACGAACACTTCTGTACGATTTCAGAACGTACCGCTTTTCTGGAATCACATCCTGAATATGAACAGGTGATTCTCAATGCTCCCTCAGTGGGCGATCCCGCCATGTTGGGATATCAGAAACCTCCCTCCGATTTTGTTAAGTATGTCCGTGATCCAATTATTGCCAGGAATCGTGGGCATAAAGCACGGTCACAAGGTCCCAGAGAAATATGATGATGTATCCTGTGATGAGTTACTTGCATCAACCTTTAACCCATCACCATCTAGGGGGTCTTAATGAGCAAAAAGAAAGTGTTGCTCGATACTCCTCAATCGCTTACTCTTTCACCAATTCATCCGCTCACCGAACATCAATCACAAACCTTTCAATCCTGGCGTGATGGCCAACATCTGGTGCTGTCGGGTGATGCTGGCACCGGCAAAACGTTCATCTCGCTGTATCTTGCCCTACGTCAAGTTCTAAAAAAAGATTCTGAGTATCAACAGGTCATTGTGATTCGATCTATTGTGCCGTCACGGGAAGTGGGGTATCTGCCTGGATCATTGAAAGAAAAAATTGGAGTCTATGAAGAACCCTACAAGTACATCGCAAATCAACTCTTGAATCGTGGCGATGGCTATGAGATTCTCAAAAGTAAACTCCAACTGAGTTTTCAAACCACTTCGTATCTGCGAGGTGTGACATTTGAAAATTGTGTGGTGGTGGTTGATGAGATTCAGAATTTGTCCTATGGTGAATTAACCACGGTCATTACACGACTCGGCAAAAATTGTCGATTGATTCTCTGTGGTGATACCAAACAAACGGATCTCTGGCGTCCAGATGAACGAGTGGGGGTGCATCATTTTCTCAATATTCTCTCTCGTATGAGCTCGGTGACCAAGGTGGAGTTTGATGTGAATGATGTGGTACGCTCGGGCTTTGTGAAAGAATTCCTGTTTGCGCAGGATGCATATCGAAAAGAACATGCGTATTGCTCGACATAAATTTGCCAAGAAATCAAGAATAGGGTAGAATATCTCGGTCTATCGGGGGCCGGATTATTTGTAATGGTGGGGGTGTGTATGTTACAGAGGATGGATGAGTCTCGATATTGTGTGAAGCATGATGGCGGAGGGGTCGTTAGAGCTACTGCACGTTGGGTTGATTCTTCTGCTGAATCCCTCATTGGGCAGTTTCTCTCTGATGATCATTATGATGTGCTAGTAGAGGAGGATTGTGATTTGTATGCCCCCTCCTTTGGGTGCCGTGATACCTCCTGCGATGGACCCTGCCCCAGTTCGGAAGCCCTGGAAGAAACCATCATCTTTAAGTTTCGACGACAGGTCTTCACTCCAGAGGAACAGCGAGGTGCCTATGAGGGATTGGTGGGGGCAGCACAACCCAGTCAGAATCGTGGGTTGGCAGCAGGTCCGAAGACCAATAAACTTGCCAATCGTGATTGGGTCACTGACCGGCAACAGGCGATTCTTGATCGGGTGATTACAGGGTCAAATGGATCCCTCTATGGGGATGTGATGGACTGGGACTCGCTACTCGCCGCTGCGCAGACAGCCCCATCTGGGGAGGGAACTTCGAGAGGATTCGTCTGGCTTCGTACAAAAATTACTGAGTTGGGATATACCTATGAGGAATTTTTTCGAGAGAAACTGAGGGAATGGTCCGTTATGACCCCTCAGGATGCTGCCATCGACGCCAAGCGTATTATGACGACCTGCATCTCGAATACTACCTATGCATCGTCTGTTCTGTCAGGAATCGCTGGATTCTTTGACCGTTATCCCCGCATTCCCTACGGACGAGCCACCGCCTATACCAAACATAATTGGGCCCAGTATGAGCAGTGCTATCCCTTCATGCAGAAGTTAGCAAGTCAATTTCAACAATTGCTCCCTCATCGGTACGCTGCCCAGGTAGCCTGTGCGGATCAATTGGATCCACGATTTCGAGTGGCGGGAACTCAGACTCCCTTCACCACCATTACAGTGAATAAAAATTTCCGCACAGCGGCACATCGAGATGCTGGAGATTTGAGTAGGGGATTTTCAAACCTCACTGTGGTTGCCAAAGACAAACAGTGGAGCGGAGGTTATTTGGTCCTTCCAGAATATCGAGTGGCAGTGAATGTGCGACCAGGCGATCTGTTGTTGATTAATAATCACCAGGGCATTCATGGGAATACAGAAATCTTGCCGCCTGCAGGAAAGACCCTGGAGGATATGGAACGAATTTCACTGGTCTGTTACTTCCGTGAAAAGATGTTGGACCTGGGGAGTTGGGAATATGAGGAAGCTCGATTCAACTTTATCGAGTCTCGACGATTGAATAAATCACATGCCCAATGGCGTCCCTTGTGGAATGGGGTGTCGGAGAATTGTTTTTCTAGTCCAGAATGGTATCAGTTTTTAGAACATGCACTTGGATCTGAGGTCTTGTATCAATTTCATCCAGAATCCGTTCCAACTTCGTCATTGGAAGGATTCTTCTAGAATGTGCGGAGTGATTGGGGTGGTGTTGCGTCACCCGACTCAGTCTCAGTACGAGATGCTTCGTTGCATATTCCATGAGTCCAAAATTCGTGGAAAGCATGCAACGGGGATTTCCTATCTCAAGCAAAATCAAATTCATACGGAACGGCATGCACTCCCTGCAGATCAGTGTGTCTTTGATTTTCCATCCTATCTGAATGAAGACGGGAATCTTTATCTGATTGGGCATTGTCGATATTCCACTAGTGATCTGGTATACAATCAGCCAATTGCCAATGAGTCGCTTGCAATTGTTCATAATGGAGTGGTCTCTCAAGAACTTCCTGAGAACTGGGGTCAACTCTATGGGTATTTCTGCGATACCAAAAATGATAGTGAACTACTCTTGCGCACCGTTGAAAAGAATGAATCTCCACTAATACAATGGTCTGGTGCATCTCTTGCGGTGTGTGAACTGCATCCAAATAAAACGATTCGTGCCTATCGCAACGGGAAACGACCGCTGTATCTCACTATTCAGGAAAATGGGTATCTCTTGACGTCAACTAGTGATATTCCAAGACGAGCAGGTATCCAGACGCCAACAGAACCTTTCCCTATGAACGAGTATGTTACGTTTGATGCGAATTTGTTTATTCGCCATGAGAAAGTGTGTATCAATACTGTGGATTTGCAAGGAATGCAATATGTCTAATTATTCAATACGTGACTGTACATGGGGATATGAAATTGAGTGGGGAGATATTGATCGACGCATGATGATTCCAGAACATCTCGGTGCCTGGGAATATGCTGAGACTGATATTGTCAACATTCATGAACCCTACAAATTTGTGGCCTGTGATCCGTTGGGGCAATCCCCATACATGGGCGGAGAAGTGAACACCAAACCCACGAAAACATGGGAGGGTCAGGTTGACCGTATTATGGAGTTGCATCAGTTGTTTGTGGATCATGGGAACACCCCCTCCGCTTCATGCGTCAATCATGGGCATCTTCATGTCTATGTCCCTGGATTGAAGGACGATGTGGAGGGACTAAAGCGATTGATACGATATATTCAACAGAATCAACATCGCACAATTCAAGAGTGTTATCAATTTCATGAACACCATGAGATGGCAGGTTGTAAAGGTGCCAAGATGTATCTCAAATATGACGGTGGTCGACCAACCCCAGACTATATGTGCTCTAATATGATCAAACTCACCACCAGTTTTGATCATTTCATCAAACTTCATGCGGCTGGGAAAGATGGGGTCTCGATGGGTCGGCCGTTCCGGTATGCCATCAATACCTATTGTATGAAGCATACCGGAACGATTGAGTTTCGTTGTTTTCGATCCACCATCAATCGTGAAGAGATTGCCTCACAATTTCGGTTTGTGGAACGGTTTATTGATGCAGCATTGAATGACGGCCCAGGGGTGGAGGAGATTTTTGCTGCTGGGCCATTGACGTTTCCCCCATTTGTGTGGAATCGTCAGGAGTACGCAGGGTGGATTCAAACCAAATATGATAAATTGCGAGGGCATAAAGCTCGGCAGTATTATGATGTGGCGTAATTGTTCGCAAGAGACATTTATCTCAAGTATCAGCGACACCAAGGAAGATACCTTTGCACGCACATTTGTGGCGAAGGCGAACATGCAGAAAATTTGGGATCAGTGTATGGGGATGTATGCCGACACTGGGGAATTGATGGGGGCAATTATTGTCACGATCAGCAAACGGTCTCCCAAAATTGCCAATCTACAACTTCTCCACACATTTACCAAATATCGACGCAGAGGAGTCGCATCAAGTCTCGTTCAAGAGTCGTATCTGCAGATTGTTGGGGATGGTGCCTCATATTTTCGGGTATCTTCTGAGCCTAGTGCAGTTCCGTTTTATATGTCATTGGGGATCCGTTTCTGGGGTCTACAAAAGTCTGGGTGTAGTCTCTCGCTGTTTCGTATTGCTGGAGGGATCCATGAGGGGATCTATGATGATTGTGACCCGATTATTCGAAAGGGATTGTATAGTAAAAGAAAGGGATCATTGGTTTCTTCCTCCTCTTTCATCTCTCCTTCCACACTGTTCTAGTTCCCTAAGTTGTTGATATTCCAAGAAAAACATATTTCATTATATTGTTGACTTCTTATCTGTTCTTTAGTATACTAATACTAGTTGTAATTTGGTGTTGAGACCCATGATGAAAAGGAGATGGGATTATGATGACCAAAGAAATGTATCTAAAGAAATGTCGCAGTGCGAGTCGTGATGTCAAGAAATATCTTGGCGAACCACCAATTGACATGAAAAATCCGGAAGTAGATCATACAGTGCCCATCCACTTTGGATACCAACATGGCATTCCGACAGAAACTATAACTTCGCTAGAAAACTTATCCTGGAAGTCTCTTGAGGACAACAGGAGTAAATCAACAACATTGACTGAAGAAGCAATCGAATTACTGGGAAAATGGCACAAAGAAGGAAAAATTAATAATCCGATTGGTCAACATCTCATTGAACCCCAGGCGTTTAATTTCTCACCAATTATAGATGCTCTTAAACATGAGTCTATGGTGTCCTATGTGATCCCCACAAATGTTGCTATCACACAGCGAGCTGTGTGGTGTCAACGAGATGAGAGTTTGCGGTGGGAGAAAACCAAACGTGCTATGGGTCATGTGTTTCTGGATACACATCGAATTATGATTTTCTTTGTGTATCCTGATGGGCATATCGAACGTGGTGATGGGAATACTCGGGCATACATTTGGAGGAATAACTATCAATTCACTGATTATGATGTTCCTAAAACTATTTTTGGGATTTTCATTAAAGTTCGTGACAGAAATCATGCCGAACAACTCTACCACGCAATTGATTCCACTTTAACTGCTGAGACATTTGCGGAAAAACTTAGTGGTTACATGCGGCATAAAGGATTATCAACTCATCTCCCCAAAAAGTGGAAAAAGGGGGAGTCTGTGTATGATATTCTTGTTGTTGCTGTTGATGGGTATATTCCATCTGGAGAATCAGCACCGATTACGTTAGAATACATCTCGAACGATGCTGAGAGAGCACTAAAGACTGCAGAGATCTTAGATTATGTCATCGATGCATTTATTGAAGTGGGAAGTGTGATCGCAAGAGACAATACTCCTCGTCAGCTCACCGCTCCGTTGATTGGTATGTTGATTCGATATCTCTTGAATTCCCCGAACGATAAAATTCATTACGGAAGCAGAGCGATCATTGAGTATTTGGTACAACAGAAATACACACCGTGGACAAGAAGAAAGAATGTGTCTGTGCCGGAAATTAACAATTTGTTTATCATGTTAGATGAATTGCAAACGACTGGGGACATTGCACAAAGTCAGAATCCTCGTGTGGAGTATGATGTGTCTTCACGAAGAATCTTATTGGATGCCCCCACTAATACGACCAGGAATCTTCAAGATCGACGTTTGTATTGCGGATGGATCATTTATTGTTTTGAGAAGTTCTTGCGTGGTGAAGTAATGGACGAAGATATTGTCTTTGACGTCACAGGCGTCAAAATGAACAATACGACCACTTTCTTGGAATCAGATCAATTACGTTTACGTGCGTCCAATATTCTGATGACATGTTATGATAACTATTGGAAATAATGGATTACCGCCTTGCTGAACATCGGCGTGAAGCCTTCATTCGGTGGTATGCGTGGTCACTCCAATATGGAGATTGCGATCCAGCGGTGTGGTGCACCAAGTATCTCAATCAACGATATGAACACAATGATGAACAACGTCTGTGGTTTTGCTGGCTCTATGGGAACACCTATCATCTTCCAACCGCATGGATCTTGATGAATGAGTTTCCGGACTTTGAGTTGGCAACCACAGACCGTATGGAACAGTGGAATGCCGTCAACTATAAACGTCTCCGCTATCAAACGGATACGAAGTGGAATAAGGGGCATCTCCCTGCGATGTTTGCGTCGTACCAGAAATTTATTGGAAGTAAAACTCAACGGGAAAAGTTAGAGGAACATTATGGAAGTACCACAGAAGACAGCTTTGATACTTTGTGGGGAAGTGTTAAGGGCAACCTGTTTAAGTTTGGTCGGTATTCTACTTGGTTTTATTTGCAGCATCTTCGTCATACCGCTGGCGTTCGCATTACTCCTACTAGTCTTATGCTTGATGATTATGATGGCTCTCGCTCTCATCGTAATGGATTATTGTATGCCCTCGGCCAAGAGTACCATATTGATACGAAGCTTTCTGGAACAGACTATGCAAACCTTGAATCGCAATCAAGAGACATCCTCAACGAAATGAAACATCGGTTCCCTGCGTTGACTAGTGAGATTGATTATTTCACCATGGAGACGGCACTCTGTGCTTTTAAGAAGCTGTTCAGAACCCATCATGGGCGATACCTGGGGTATTATTTGGATCGTCAGGCTGAAGAAATTCAACAGTGCGAACAGGATGGGTGGCATGGGATTGATTGGAACGTTCTGTGGCAGTCTCGTCAAGAAACTCTTGATCCTCGGTTGACTGGTCGACAGGGTATTCTTAAAGAGAAGTATGATTCTTTTTTGACGAGTGGATCAATTGAGCTGTTAGATTGGATGTTTTCAGATGAACAACCAATGAGAAAGGGATTGGAGCACTTTTTATGAGACGAATTATTGCGGTTGGAGGACGACCTGGAACTGGTAAAACTACTCTGATCCGTAAATTCATGGAAGGTAAAACGTGGGAGAAAGTCGAACCAAAGAAAATGCTATCTGCACTCTATTGTAAAGAACTAGACTTATACATTCTGGGTAAGTACGAGGATGGTGAAACCTTTGCGGGGACAGACCGCCTCGGAATGAATATACAACCAACTGCGCAAGAATTCGTATCTGAAACTAATTCTAATATTTTATTTGAAGGAGATCGTTTAACTAATGGTAAATTTTATAACCATTTAATAACATTACCTGATACTGATGTTTCTTTTGTTATAATTAAAGTTAAACAAGAAACTATGAATAAAAGATACTCTGATCGTGGTAGCAATCAATCAGAAACATTCTTAAAGGGTAGAGAAACAAAAATATCCAACATTATACTTAATTTGGAATTTATGCCATATGTTAATACATTCACAAATGAGAATTTAGAAGAGCAAACTATTATTATTAACTATATTGAACAATTTTTTAAGCGATAGAAATCAGGATATTTGGGATTATCCATCCTTTTCCAAATATTGCATATGCCTTTATATTGTTCTTGTGCTTCTGTCATGGTATTGTATATTACACCTTCACAATAACATCTAATTTGCCTAGATTCTACCGCTTTTTTGGTTGGATATGTACCCTTTCTTTTTTTATTAGAATTTGCTACTGCCAGTTTTTGCTTATCGGATGTTGGGGTTCCCTTATGCGAATCTGATAGGTTTTTTCTATGTTCTTCTGTGAATATCAGACCTTTATTAGATCTTCCATAAGTATTACCCATAGCCGATATTCTACGAAGTTCTTTAACCTTTTCTCTGGTACTTGGATTGTTTACCATCATTTGATGACTAATTAATAAACTTCTTTGTTGTTTTAATTTACCATAAATTGTTGAATTTATTTTGTAAGTTCTTTGTTGATTACTACTTGACATATGACACATCAACCAAAAAGCGTCATGCATCTGTTTATCGTCATATGCTTTCCACAACATCCAATGTGCTAAAAAGTGCTGTCTGGCAGATAATTCAACTAAATTATCTTTTGAATCTGCCCCACCCAAACTTTTAGGAATTATATGGTGGGATTCGGTATATCCTGTTATTTCACTAATTTTACATGAATCTATAAATTTAATGTATCTTTGGTAGTAATGTGTAGATTTAATCATAAAATCTCCTTTACTCTATTTAGTATCTATGACAGTTCAACCCATAAAAGTTAGGATCGGTGATTTATGTTTGCGCAAGATCTCTGGCCAAACCAGATTCAATTGACTGAAGATACTACTCCGCAGGGTCGGTGGTATCAACACCCTAATGGGAAACGGTATGCGTCAGTGACGACCATGCTTGGAAAGACTGCCGACCCTTCAAAAACTGAGGGGTTGCGTGTTTGGCGCCAACGAGTGGGGGAAGCAGAAGCCAAAGCCATTACATCACGAGCCGCTGGAGAGGGAACACGACTTCATGCCGCATTGGAAAAGGTGATTCTTAATCAATGGTCATCCTTTCACCAATCACAAGTGATGCCAAATATTCAACAATTGTTGCAACAGATGGTGCCCGTTCTTCGGGCACATGTGTCTTGTGTCCATGCGTCTGAACTCCCTCTGTATAGTGACGCCTTGGGTATTGCTGGTCGTACCGATTGTATCTGTACATGGGGAAGCACAGTAACTGTCTTAGACTTCAAACGATCTAATAAACTCAAAACAGAAGAGATGATTGAGGACTATTTTCACCAGGCGACTTGTTATGCACTGATGGCGGAAGAACGATTTGGCATTAAGATTCCCTCGATTACCATTCTTATTGGGGTGTCGAGTGGCGAAGGCCCACAAGTTTGGCATCTTCCAAAGGATAAATATATAGAGAGCGTTAAACATCGTATCGACCGATTTCATTCTGAGAAGTCTTTGTAGTGCTAGTGAGTGAGCGGAGCGGTAGATCAATGTCATTTTAACCAGGAGGTTTTTATGCAGATTGTTGAATTGTTGAAAAATTGGGAGTGGGTTGTCGCAGTGGCGGCTGTCAGTTTGGTTGTTCATGTGATTGCTGAGATTTTGGGATAGTTGGTTGTGTAGATGGGAAGTTCTGGAGCGGGAGTGTGGTTAGTCCCGCTCGCTTCCCATCTATGCTATTTTGGTCTTTCTATGAGTATCACGAAGAACCCAAGAACCCGTGCCAATCAGTATCGTTCACCTCGAACAGTCTCACGCCTCATGAGATTGGGTTGGATGTATCGCCGTGGATTTATTCTGCTGTGTGCTGCCCTCTTTGTATGGGTTGGGGTCTCTATCCCTTCACTGTTGGGATATGCTACTTATGAAGTGTCTGCATCCTATCCACGAACCATAGAACGACCCTGGGGGGTTGCACCTTCTCATACCAAACAAGAAGAGCGTTGTTTGGCTCAGGCTATTTACTATGAAGCAGGTAATCAATCCCGTGCTGGGAAAGAAGCTGTGGCTCTTGTGATTCTCAATCGAACCAATCAGCCCACGTATCCTCGGACCATTTGTGGGGTGGTCCATCAATCCACGATGATTGATGGGAAACGGGTGTGTCAATTCTCCTATCATTGTCTCGAACGATACAAACCCAATCCTGCTCGTTGGGCTGAGTCACTCCAGGTGGCTAAAAAAAGTTTGACGAATGCGTTTGAACGTAATATAATAATTAGTGTTGGACAGGCTCAGTATTTTCATGCGAGATATGTTCGCCCTCAATGGGCAACTACGAAATTGAAAGTGGCGACCATTGGTGATCATATCTTTTACCGTGATTGTCAGCAGAAACGATGTGCCTAATTCAGGACCTCGTATAGGAAACTATTCCCATGCCAATGCTTAAAAATGACGATGACCTCAAACGTGCCAGAAAGCATCTCAACTTTACTGAAGATTCCTTGCTCGATCTGAGAGATAAGATGAAGGAGAAGAATCCGCTTCGCTATAAGGGGATAGCTAGGGAATATTTGAATGATATTCGTATGGTACAGGGGCGAATCTATGAGTATTTGGATGGTCTAGTGGATGATTGAGGACTAATCATATGAGAGAAACTCATTACACAGGAACAGGGCAGCGAATGATGGTCCATCCAGTTGAAGAATGTTGTGGGCCCTGTGTGATTCATCGGCCCAGCCAGCATCATATGAAAGACTGGCCGACACATTGGCGTGGAGATCGAATGCTCATGGAACGGTTATGCCCACATGGGGTTGGACATCCGGATCCAGATCATCTAGCTGGGTTAGATTATATATCAGGATTGCCCCCTGGTGCCGCCTCGGAGCAATCAATTCATGGGTGCGATGGGTGTTGTCGTGTTAGTGGTGGGGTGTGTGATTCGGAGAAGTAATTTTTAATCTTTTTATATAATGGAGGGTTGTATGGCAAAGTTACCAGTGACGATTCCGGTCTTGGGTATTGAGGAAAAGAAACAGTTATCGGCGATGCTCACGGAAACCTCAAAGAGTCAAGCACGGGCAATGGGAGAACGGGAGTATGTACGGGAAGCCATTAAGAAAGTGGTTGAGGATCTGAAGTTGCCCAAGAAATTGGTGACGAAGTTGGTGAAGGTGCATTATAAGCAAAATTTTGATGAAGAGGTGGTAGAGCACGAAGAATTTGAAAAACTTTATGAAACTGTCGTGAAGAAAGTGGTCTGATGCCCACTAGAGAAGAAAAAGAAACCTTCTTTCAATCGATTGCGGAGATTGCGAAGAAACATGATTTCAATTATATTGAATCGGTGATTCAATATTGTGAAGAGACTGATATGGAAATGGAATCGGTGATTCTTTTGTTAGATGATCGTCTGAAAGCCCTTATTGCTCAAGATGCTGAATCATTACATTTGATCCCTCGATTTGGACGATTGCCCGTATGATGACTCCATTTCAAGCAGGGGAAATGTTTCTCTCCTTGCGGTTACATTTTACTCGTGCTTCCTATGATTATTTTAAGTATCATGGGAAGACTACGATGACTCGTGAGAAGTTTGAACTACGCAGCGATAAGTTTCTTTTTGCGAAGTTGACTAGAGCATATCAAACAGAAGAGGAATTTCGTGATCTGGTGGTGGCGAATTGTTTAAGAGATCCACACCTGTATAGTCGGATGTTGCTTGCATCTGAGGCGCACGACAGATATCTGGCCTATCGAAAGATTCATGAGTCTCTTGCCTATCTGGTAGACCAGGATTATTGTTGGATGTTTGAGGAGAATCAGGATATAAATTATTGGCTTCATGTGGGTCAGGAGTATCCACCACTGATGCAGGCGGTCTGGACGCAACGTATCAAGATTGAAACATTATTGGTGATGAATCGGATTTTGAATTTTCTTCCGATGTGGGAACGAAAGATTCGTGATACTATTCGTGTGCCAGAGTTCTTATTGTTATGTCGAAAGTATGATCCATTGCTTTCTATTGATGGTCAAAAATCAAAAACACAGCTGCGTAAAAAGTTGACTTCTATGGTCTAATAGAGTATACTATATACTATATACTATATTATTTGGTTATGATTTAGTGGACAATATTCACATTAGTTCTTTTATAGGAGGTTTCTATGTCAACATTTGCATCACTCAAGCGTAACGAGCTCGGCAAACTCACCAAAGCCCTTGATGATTTGAGTCGTGGGCATGGTGAGTCTTCAGCGGATGATACCCGCTTCTGGCAACCCACCGCCGATAAAGCTGGTAATGGATATGCGGTCATTCGTTTTTTGCCGACCCCAGAAGCGGATGGCGAAACTGGATTGCCCTGGATTCGGAAATTCTCCCATGCTTTCCAGGGTCCTGGGGGATGGTATATCGAAGAATGCCCGACCACCATCAATAAAGACTGTCCTTTGTGTCAATACAATAATGGTCTCTGGAAGTCAGGGATTGACGCCAATAAGGATATTGTTCGCAAGCAGAAGCGGAAGTTGGTCTACATCTCCAACATCTATGTGGTGACGGATTCTGGAATGCCGGAACATGACAAGAAAGTGAAGTTGTTTAAGTTCGGAAAGAAGATTTTTGATAAGGTCAATGAAGCCATGAATCCTCAGTTCCAGGACGAGAAACCGAAGAATCCGTTTCATCTTTATGAGGGGGCGAATCTCAAGTTGAAGATTCGGAACGTTGAGGGGTATCGGAATTACGACAAGAGTGAGTTTGATGCACCGGCTCCTCTGTTGACGGACGATGAGCAGTTGGAGAAGATTTGGCGGTCAGAGTATTCCCTGACCGAATTTACCAATGTGTCCCAGTATAAGTCCTTTGATGTCTTGAAGGCGAGATTGGATAAGGTCTTGGGGGATACAGCGATTTCTACTGCCCCAAAGAGTTTGTCTGATGTTATCAAGACGAAGCCTCTGGCTGTGCCGAAACCCACGATTGAAGATGGTCTGCGTGGCGTCAGTGGTGCTATCCCGAAGTCTTCAGTTGACGATGATGATATGGACTATTTCCAGAAACTGGCGAATGATGAGTAACTAGTAATAGTAGATATTATGGGATGGGGACCAAAGACCCCCATCCCATAATATGTTTCTTATGTTGTGGGATAATTCTGTTGTTGTCTTCGCAACCAAGTCGATTCTGAACCTCGTGGTTGTGGCATACCACTCATTATCACGGTCTGTGGATGATTGTTATTTACGATATTATTAGAAACACTTCCACCAGACGTTTTGGAATTGGTCGGCATCTCTTTCGTTCTGGCCACATTCTTTGACATCTCATCAATCTTTTCACCATCCGTTCTTCTACTGGGTTTAACTGATTCTGGCTGTTTTACCTCTCCCTCCGCACTGACTGATGGAACAACCGCAGAATCAGTTGAAACAGTTGGGGTACTAGTTGCTGCCCCCTCTGGTGTTGGTGTTGGTGTTGCACCCTCTGGTGTTGGAGCAGTCTCACTCTTACCTTGAATAAAATCTGTAGCGGCTGTTTGCACCATTTGTTGTAATTCTGGGAATCGTTCCCCTCTCATGGGATCGTTTTCTGGTTCAATACCATAGGATTCGGTGTACACATCTCGTACAAGAGATGCCACGGTAGCAGGAATTGCGGTTGCAGCAGATCCGAGACCTGATACAGCTTCTAGGCCTGCTCCCACCATATCCCCCTTCACCAATCGATTCAATGCCATTCCTATACCTACCGCAGCACCTAACACTGGAATAGATTTTCCTATGGTTCCCATGAGGGCTTTTGGAGCTTTTTTTGCAATTACTTTTGCAATTTTTGATTTGATGCCTTCTTTAGTGGCAGTTTTGGCTGCGGTCTTACCTGCTTCTGCTGCAACAGGAGCAGCAGTCTTTAGTCCGACCTTTTCCAACAATTTCCCACCAATGTTTTTTGCTCCTTCATACCCCGTTTTGAGTGTTTTTCCGATCGTAAGGCCCCCTCCAATCAATCCTAGTGCCCCAGTAATTGTTTCTCCAATTCCAGACCCAGATTCGGCTTTGGTTGTGGGTGTTATTGCCTGCATTCCTCCCATTCCTCTCATTCCTGCGAGAGTTGGGGATGATGGTCTTCTAGATTTCTCTAAATTGAACTCACGAGCTGTATCCGAGGCTTCTTCAGCAAGTTTTGCATTTTCTTTCGAAATTTCACTCTGGTCTTGTTCGGCGTTGAGAATATCGGTTTCTAAGTCAACACTTTTCAGTTGACTCTGTTTAATTTCCAGAAGCGTGTTGAGAATGGCAGATTCCTGCTTAAGTTCTGATCCACCAAGAAATCGTGCCCCCTTTTCTGTCGTGTTGTACAGTTGTCCAGTTGAGGAAACTTTCGCTTTAGCTCCCATCGCTCCGGCAATTGAATCCACACGCACCGCAATAATATTGAGAGTTTTGAGAAGTTCATCGACTCCATTCGACATTCCTCCTCCAAGTTCTGTAGGAGAAATCGCACTCGTATCGATTGATTCTTCATTTGTGATTGATCCGAGACCAGCTTCTTTTCTAATATCTTCTTCTGAACGACCCAAAGCCTTTGCTGTTAACACTCCCGCCAATTTACTTCCACCCGTCATCGATTTTATAATCGAGACGGGGTCTAACATTTTCTTGAAGGAGTCTGTTTTTTCCCCTATGCGCTCCCCAATTGATTCTTTCAATGCAGAAAAGAGGCCTCGTCCGGGAGTCTCTGCCAACTTCTCTGCCATTTTCCCACTCACCGTCTTACCACGTGAGGATTCGACGGATAGAGTTTGACGAATATCTCTAAGCGCAGAAAGAACTTCTTTTTTCGTCTCTGGAGCTAGATTGACGGTGGCTGGTTTCTCTATTGGCATATCATCTCTTTTTGTGAAGTTCTATCCGTTCGTTTTCCTCTTTCACATATTGGGACACCATCGCAATATACACGGCTCTCTCCCAGGGGATCATCGATTCAAGTTCCTGAATTGAATACCCGTGATGTTGGGCCATGGCGAAATTGGTGCGAAAATAATTTTCCAATGTATCATAACGAAAGCTTAGACGAAAAAATTTTCTATACCCTTCGCCTCAATGAGTTCTCTGTGATCACAAGCTGGACATCGAAACTGAATAGGAATCTTGATTTTCGGTAACGTCTCAAAAAAATGATCCAGTTTCTTAAGTTGTGAGGGAGTGAGCGATTCGATAAAATCCAATAACTCCTGCTTTGGAATATCTTTGATGTAATGTACCGAGTGTTCATCAAAAATACTTTCTATACAGGATAGAATAATGTCAATTGATTCGTGTACGGTGAACTCTTCAATTAGTGCCTTGGAGAACCGTGAGAAGAGGGGATACTGCATCACCACCCCTACAGTATTTGTTATCATAATGGTTTTATTATGATCGGGAAAGGTAGTGGGAACAATATTTACCAGATTTATATCATAATCAGACTTGGTTTCGCAGGAACTCGTTGTGCCGTCAATTTTGGTAATTGAAGCATTGCATTTATATCGTAAGGTGACAATTTCCCCGACTGACCTTGCTCGAATCTGTAACAACAAATATTCCACATCAAAGATGGGAAGATCATTAATGGATGGCCCAGACACGATACAATTTGACAATACTTGGGTGATACAGGAAATAATGGTCTCCGCATCATCCGATTGTGCAGCAATCAGAAAGAGTTTTTCTTCCTTCACTAGAAATGACCGATATTGCAGTCTTATTCCGGACGGTAATATCGTATCATAGATAGGAACATCAAGTTTCGGCAATGCCATTCTTCACCTCACATTGTATTGTTAAATTCAGACTTCTCCAGAAGCTGTATTTTCTCCTGACAGCGATTCTGCTGTAGTCGTTTTACGATTTGCCATCGTGATTGATTGATCTAGAATTTCATATCGTTCGTAAAAAAATGTAATTGAGAGTTTATGCGGTGAATCGTCTGCCCATGATGCCGATAATTGATTGATATTCGTTGGGAACACATTTTTCAATTTGAACTGTAATGAGGGATTCAATCCTTCTTCGTCTCCATCAACAAAATATTGTGTGACTGTAGCATCACAGATGAAATTATCGAGATAATTCATTTGATTGAATTCTGGGTCATAAATGGTATTCATCCAGTCTTCAAAAAATCCACGAATCTCCATCTTCGAAGTCTCCACAAAGACCATGGTCATTTCTGCATACATTGTTTGATATGGAGTTTTATATATGGGTCCGTAAATCTTATTGTCAGTAGTAACAATTTGTCTTCCTGGCAATTCGGCTGATTCGCATCGCATACTCAGCAATTGGGGAATATATCCGCCTTCAGTTAATGGAATAGAAAATTGCACATCAAAATGACTAGAACGTGCAATTCCCTGTTTATTGATATTCGATAAAAATTGACTAATGTTCCCTGGCATCAGATCATCCTCGCTGATTCTCGTTGAACATACGATTTGCTCTTCTTCACAAACTGTTCATTGGGCAACAAACACGCAATATCCCATTCTTGTGCCGGAATTTCTAGAAATCGGGACTCCACATGGCTATACAAGTATCGTTTGAGACAGGGTTCAAATTCGGGAATACTAGATGCCCCCCGTAACGTATCATAGGAGAGTCGAAATCGTGTCCGTTCGTCATATTGTTCATTTGTGAGATAGGCACTTAACTTATTTAGAAGTCGAACCCGAATTTTGGGGGAAACATAATGAAGATTGAGACCCAGAAATCCATCTGAATACCGTTCAATGGGGATGACCAGGGGGAATCGGTCATAATAGGGGAGAGTATCCTTCAGTTTGGGATCGTAAAAAAAGTAGTACATACGACCGATAATAGTCTTATTTCGAAGATTCTCTTGATCCTTGAGAAGGGATTGACGGGTTGGTTTGAGATTCTTTGTTTTTGTCAATAACCATTGCTGCGCCTGACGGGTGCCAGGGGCAAGACCCTCTTTTCGTAGGGAGGCTTCAAGTCGTTGAAGGAGTGTAGTAGCCATATAGTGTATTTATTTCAATCCTAAATCGTGTTCTGTAATGATTCGGAATGACCAGCCATGTTCTTGACAAAATTCGTCTGCCGCCTTCCACTTGGCCCTGTTTACCGCAAATGTCTTGACCTCTTGGAGAAACTTGCGGGTTTGCCGTTTGGGGGTCCGAAGGATAGTTTGGGCAGCTGGTTTGACCTCAAGAACATGGGTGGCTGCAGTTCCATCTGCCCGACGCACTTTAACGATAAAATCAGGAAAGTATCGGTGAACCCGTTGGTCTATTGGTGAGATATACTTGATTGGAAGTTCTTCTGAGGCCCACCACTCCACCTGTGGATGAAGGTCTAATTGACGCATCACCCGCTGTTCCCAGGAAGATCGATAGATAATGTTGGTGGGATCTCCCTTGTACTTCTGGGGATACTTGGGAATGAACCGTCCATGGTAGGTCATATAAATACTCTTGTCTTATTTATCTAGAGGGATTCATGGCAAACTTCTTTAAATTGCTGCCAGGAAAGAGGGCGACAAAAGCTCTTGTTGCAACTTCGGTCGTGACCGGAACGATTCTGGGATCTACTGTGTCAGTGGCGGAAAATGGTGTATCTGGTGTATCTAATGCTGTGGGTCCCCTGGCTAGTTTAAGTAAGTCTCTATTCACCTTTACTGAACTGCGATATCCATCTAGCGTTGGTGGAGACAATCTTTATACTCGACATCCCTATTATATGAAGTTCAATATTAATATTTCTGAAAAGAGTACCTATACAAATCGCCTTTTTCCCCAGACTCCTCCAGAACCAACAGTGCATTCACAATCGGTATCGACCACAGCACTTCAATCGGCAATTCGAAGAAAAACTCGTCGAACAAATCAGACGATTATGTTATATATGCCAGACACGGTTCAATGGGGATTCAACCATCAGTGGTCAGGCGAGTCATTAACTCAAGCAACAGGAATTGCGGCTGGAGCCTTACTTGCTGGATTGGGGGGAGCATATAAGAAAATTACTGGCACTTCATCTCAGGAAAAGGATGAAGGTGTTGATGCGATGAAATCTGCGGCGGTGAGTGCGTTGTCTGCCGTTATTGGGAAAAAGTTTGGAATGGACGTTAGTGAGGATTTGGCGCAGGCAGCTATGGGAAAGGCCGTAAATCCAAACGAAGAATTGCTCTATAAAGGCCCAGCATTTCGTGAATTTCAATTTGAGTTTTTGTTTGCTCCACGTAATCCAGATGATGCGGCTGCAGCGTTAAATATCATTCAAACTTTCAAATTTCATGCGGCCCCAGAATTGCCAGGAGGAGATGGAGGCCGGTATTTTATTCCACCGTCAGACTTTGATATCGAATTCTATAATAATCAAGAACTGTTGTGGCAGTTGGGATCCATCGGTCGTTGTGTGTTGACGAGTATCACTGTCGATTATGGAGCATCTGGGCAATTTGCCGCATTTAATGATGGATATCCCAGTCATATCCGTGTTCAATTACAATTCAAAGAAATCGATATCGTCACCAAACGTCAGATTGCGGAGTCGGGATTCTAATGGCACAATATTTTCAATATTTCCCGTTTCTCACATATTCGTTAGACTCTGCATCAATTTCCACCGATGATATTGTGACCAATATTTTTCGGCGTGTGGGATTTATGGATTCGATAAAAAATAATTCCCAATTATTCTATCCGTATAGTATTGTTGATGGGGATACTCCAGAAATTATTGCTCATAAGTTATATGGTGATGTGAATTTATATTGGGTGGTGACAATGTTCAACGATATTATTAATCCCGTTACGGATTGGCCCAAAACTTATGCTCAGTTTACCCAGTATATTACTGATAGTTATGGATCTATTGCTACAGCCAAGACTACAACTCAACTCTACACCAAAACCGTCACCAAATCAAATAGTCAAGGATTTGAAACTTCAGAAATCTTTGTTATTGACCTTACCACCTACAATTCTCTTGCATCTGTTGTTCCGGAATCTTATACCTTTGAAGATGGATCCACAGTGACGGTTACTACTACCAGACAAATTGTGTCTGTGTATGACTATGAAGAGAATCTTAATGAAGCTAAACGGAATATTCATCTATTGAAGATTGATTATCTTCCACTCGCCAAGTCACAGATGGAATCTTTGAGCGCATAATTAATATGATCACGATATCGGCCAATCAGCCAGGGATTAACCAAGCTATTGAGTTCACCATTGATGAGGCGATCATTATCAGTGCATCAGGGCGACACGTCGATATTCGACCGTTGATGGAAGAACTGAACGTTTTTGAAGACCTATTCAGTCCTTGTATCACCGGAAATCTTATTCTCACCGATTCCAATAATATGATTAATACACTCCCATTGGCGGGGTATGAATATCTGAGTTTGAAGTTTTCTAAATCGTCACAGAAAATTTCTTTTGAGAAAATCTTTCGTATCTATAAAATTACAGATCGAAAACAAAACAGTGATCAAAATGAATTTTATATGATTCATTTTTGTTCTGAAGAGATGATTCTCAATGAATCGATTCGTGTCTCAAAGGTCTATACAGATACACCGATTGATGCCATTGTAAGCAATATTGCATCTTCATATTTGAAGATCAATACACAGAAATTTCCTAATACACAACTTCTCAACACATCAGGATTACACACGATCTCTATTCCAAATTGGAGGCCATTCTACGCTATTAATTGGATTAGTCGTCTGGCTTTGAATCCCCTTTATCCTGGGGCGTCATATGTCTTTTTTGAAAATCGAAATGGATTTAATTTTCTTCCGATTGAATCTCTAGTCAAACAACCACCAAAACAAAAATTTTTAAATTCTAAGATTCGGTTGGGATTTGAAACAGATAAAACAAAATCGGATATAGAATCCGCAAGCGAAAGTATAAATGAATACGAATTCACTTCAACATATGATATGTTTAAGAATATATCATCGGTACTATATGCTGGAACATTGATTACGATCGACCCACTTCGGCAACGAATTACTAATACACAATTGACATCTGAAACTTTGTTTCCACAAACAGGGCATTTGAATTCTAATGCGTTAACTTCTACTGCACTAACAAGACTTGGGTTGCCGGTAAGTCGAGAATTTCAATCCTTCTATCGCATCTACCCCACAACACTCGGTCATGAGTCTTTGTCTTATAAGACTGCAACTGGATTGCGAGGAAACCAAATAGAGCGATGGTTATTACAGAGAAATATGTATTTGGGTGGAATTCACGCTAATAGATTGAATGTTTCGATTCCTGGTAATGTTGCGTTAACAGTGGGAGACACAATCGACCTTCGTTTCCCTGCGATTGTCGGGCAAACCCATGTGCGTGAATTTGATAAACTCTATTCTGGAAAATATTTGATCACTGCTTTGCGACATGCCATCAATAAAAATAGTCATCTCTGTTATCTGGAAATTTCAAAGGATTCTTCTGAAGTTACATATCCCACGGAATTACAAACAGATGCTACAATAAAGAATATTAAGACTCTATGAACACTGAACCGAATTATATGGGCTATGATGGATTTGTGTGGTGGATGGGGGTGGTGGAAGATCGTATTGATCCCCTCAAACTTGGCCGTTGTCGGGTGCGGATCGCCGGAGCCCATACTGCCGATAAATCCATAATTCCCACGAATGCATTGCCCTGGGCGCATCTGATGTTGCCCGTGACCGATTCCTCTATGCTAATGGTCAAAGAGGGAGATTATGTTCTGGGATTCTATTTAGATGGGGCTAATGCTCAACACCCCGTTCTTATGGGAATTCTTCCTGGTATTCCCGATCAATTACTTCCGAACAATGTGGGATTTACAGATCCACGCACATCAACGGATTTGACCTCTGCTCCACGACCCCCCGCATCTTTGGCGGTGAGTGGATTGGCGGGGGAACCCGTGGCAATTACCGAAACAGCTTCGGCATCACGATACCCCACCAATCTCAATGAACCCACGATTAGTCGATTGGCGAGAAATGATTCCACCGAGACGATTATTGCTACGAAAAAGACTCTTGCATTGAAAAGTATTCCGATTGCGGGTGGTGGGGCATTCAGTGAACCAGATAGTCCCTATGCAGCTACCTATCCCTATAATCGGGTTATTGAGAGCGAAAGTGGCCATGTGATTGAAATTGATGACACCCCCACGAAAGAACGTATCCACATCTATCATCGGTCGGGTACATCCATTGAAATTGGGCCCGATGGCACCTATATCTCTCGTGTCAATTCTGACAAATATGATGTGATCTTATCAGATAACAACATCTTCGTCAACGGCGATTGTAATCTGACGGTCAATAAAAATATTAATATGAAATCTGGTGCTGACTTAAACATTGAAGTCGAGAACAATGTCAATATCAAAGCTGGCAAGAGTGTCAATATCCAAACAGGCACCACCCTTTCAATGCAATCTCAGGGACCGTCAATTCTTCAGTCACAAGATTCGGTGACGGTGTTTTCAGAAGGAACCACGATTCTTCAGGGATCTACGTCACAGATTCAACCTGGCATTACAGCTCCTATTTCAGGATTATTGCTTGGGGCAGCAGGGGTCCCGATTAAGATAACTTCAGTCATTGCAGAACACCCCACACCCCCACTTCCCGTAGATCAACCAGATATGACTGATCCTGGCAATCAAGATTTGGCAGCCCGTCCAGGAACGAAGGTTGACCTGGATCATCCTGTCGAACGGTATACTGCTCCAGTGGAGACTCCCACCGATCTTCCGATTCCTACAGTGGCGAACACAGCCAGTAATACGGTTTCTACGGTGGTGGCGACTGGAGATGTGATGGTGCGAGCCATGAATCGTGCCAATATTCAAGATCCCACCCAACGGGCGATGATGTGGGCGCAAACGAATCATGAATCTGGTGGTTTTAAGGGAACGATTGAATCAACTTCGTATAGGCGAGAGACCCTTCTGCGCATTTTCCCGAAATACTTCACTACTGAGAATGTGGATCAGTATGTCGGGGATGGGGGAGTGAAATGGCCTAGTCGAGCCTATGGGAATCGCATGGGTAATGGAACCGAAGCCTCTGGGGATGGATATACCTATCGTGGTCGTGGATTTATTCAGTTGACAGGAAAGGCGAATTATCTCTTAGCAGCTAAGTCGTTCAAACAAGATTTTGTCACCTATCCAGATGCCACACGAACGCCCGATCTTGCTGCTGACATTGCCGTGTGGTTTTTCCAAAAGGGCGGTCGTGGATCTGGGTATCGGGGAAGCTATGGAGATATTTTATCAGTGACGAAGTTTGTGAATGGCGGAGATATTGGATTAACAGAACGGGCGAAATTGTTCGAAACAGCCAAGACTAAATCAGAAGTCACCACCTATAATGCGACACTGATATGAGTTCAGCCGCAGCAAGATTAGGAGATATGTGTTCAGGGCATGGATGTTTTCCTCCACGTCCTGCGATTAGTGCCTCATCAGATACGTTTATTGATGGAATTCCTGCGTTGCGGGTTGGTGATAAATATGATCAGCATACCTGCTCCACCACTCATGATGGTGCCGTTCTAGTAGGATCGAGTACTACATTTATTAATGGATCCATGGCGGCTCGTGTTGGTGATTCGTTAGATTGCGGATCCACTATTGCGGTGGGGTCTCCTTCGACATTTATGGGGTAATATGGCGTTCGGAATTCCCACAGATATTCCCTCTATTGCTGGATTAGCAAGTGTTGTCACACCTTCATTGACGATGCCGTTGAATGCGAAAGAGGTCATTACTGATTTGACCTCTAAAACACGAACGCAACTCTTTAGCAATCCAATGGTGAGTACCATTGAGAATATGAGTTCGACTGCCACTACTCTCCAGACCAGATTACAAGCCATTGCGTCTGGGTCTGTCGTGAATGATTTGATCACGGCTGGGGATGCGACCACCTATCTCGCAGGAACCGGACTCAGTGATTTGACTGCGAGCCTTAGTGCCTTTACCCTCCACACCGATCGTCTGTCTGGTGTCTTACAGGGGCAGGGTATCACTGCTCCAGGATTAGAACAGATTGCGACTATCGGTCGGCAAATGAATACAATGGCGAATCTAATTGATGGATCGAGTGGATGTTTGAATGTGATTGGATCGATGACGGGAATGTTCTCTCAAGATCAAATCAATGGTCTGGCCGGAGCGGTGGGATCGGCAATTGCCCGAATTGACAGGGAGGTTATGACGATTTCGGAAATTTCTGATTTGGTAATCAACACCAAAAATC
>SXGQ01598332.1_pt1 | contig 55674 bp, 47 predicted proteins | sample 3178371 | NCBI WGS metagenome assembly SXGQ01 (sample SAMN11356859, study PRJNA531348) | freshwater metagenome | isolation source: freshwater sample F1-20 | place: China: Fuxian Lake, Yuxi | collected 2017-12-25
GCGGCGCAGAGGAATCTGCACGAGGCCGGTCGCAACGCAAAGACGAGCCGCGCAGTGATCGACCAGGCGGCGGCGCAGATTATTCTCCAGGGCTGGCTAGATGCGCAGTCCATGGCCGGACCGGGGCTGTGAGTGGCGCGTTGCAAAGGCTGAAGCTCGTCATCGCGTATGATGGCCGCCCTTTTAACGGCTGGCAGAGCCAGTCGGGAGGCGGCGGCATTCAGGACCACATCGAGGCCGCGGCGGAGAAGATCGCGGGGGTTCCCGTGCGGCTCCACGGCTCCGGCCGTACGGACGCAGGAGTCCACGCCCTCGGACAGGTGGCGCATTTCGACGTCGCGCTGCCGACGCATCCGCCCGACCGCTGGCAGATCGCGCTGAACGCAAACCTGCCGCCGGAAATCCGGGTGCTGCGCGTGGCCCGCGCGCGCGGCGGACGGGAGGGATTCCACGCGAGGTTCTCGGCGACCGGGAAGCGGTATGTTTACCGGGTCTGGAATGATCGCTTTCTCCACCCGATGGAAATCGGCCGCGCCTGGCTGGTGCCGCACGAACTCGACTTCGACGCGCTGCGCGAAGGCGCGAAGCTGCTGACGGGGCGGCACGACTTCGCGGGGTTCGCGGCAAATCGCGGCACGCCGGAAAAGGACACCGTGCGGACCATCCACGACATCCGCATTTCGCGACGCGGCCCGCTGCTGACGCTTACATTCGAGGGCGATGGCTTCCTTTATAAAATGGTGCGCCTGCTCACGGGCAGCCTCATCCGCATCGCGCAGGGACGCGGCGATACGGCGTGGCTGCGGTCCATTCTCGAAGGCGTGGCGCAGAAGACGCAGTTCGCCGCGCCGGCTGAAGGGCTGTTTCTGGCGCGTGTGTTTTATCGCTGAACAAGCGCTGGCGTTCGCCGCACGAATCTGCCAGCGTCCGCGCCACTGAAATGAACCGCGCGCTGTTTTCCCTGCTTCTCTCGCTGGCCCTCGTGCTCTCCGCCCGTGCGGAATTGATTGTGCGAAACCCCGTCGCCGGATTTGGCGGCGGCTTTGTTCCCGAGCGGTTCAATCTCCTATCCGTGGAGGTCGTGAACACCGGCGCGCAGCCATTTGAAGGCGTGATTTCGATCGACGACGGCGGCTTCAGCGGCAGTCCGGTGAAGACCTCGCAGATGCTCTTCGTTTCGCCCGGCTCGTCGCGCTGGGTGCAGTTTTATCCGTACGTGACGGGCTATCAGCGCTGGCAGATTTCGTGGCGCGACGCACAGGGCCGCGGCGATTCCATGAGCGTCCTGCGCGACGAAGACAGCGTCCGCACAGGCGCGCCGGTGACTGTTGTTTTCAACGCACCGGATTCGCCCGTAACGCAGCAGACGCGGCTGCGTCCTTTCATGGAGAATCTTTTCCCTCCGTCCGTGACGGGCACGACGGGACTCTACGCTGCGGTGATGGATCACGTCCCGCGCTGGGATGCTCCGCGGCGGCAGGCGTTTCGCGACTGGGTGTATCGCGGCGGCATCGTGCACCTGCTTCAGGGAGTGGACGGCAAATTCCCGGAGTTCGACGGCGAACTCGCACCGCTCAACATCACGGGGAAAAGCGGCACGTTCGGCGCCGGCCGGATCGTCCGACACGAAAAATCCCGCCAGACCATCGAGGCGAAGGATCTCGGCGAGGAACCCAAGATGCTGTCCGACGGAACCGGACACATGACCGATGTCTCCGGCCTGCTCGTGAACCGGCTTTCGGACATCACCCGCCCGAACATTCCGTGGCCATTCATCTACCTGCTCACGGTGCTGTATGTCGTGCTCATCGGGCCGGTGTTCTATTTCCAAAGGAAGCGCGATTATCGCGTGATGCTCGGCGCGTTTGTCGGAACCGTCGCGCTTTTCGCGTGGCTCTTCACCGTCGTGGGACGCCGCGGGTACGGCGAGCAGCAGGTCATTCACACCGTGGGATACGCGGAATCGCTCGGCGGGAACCGTCACCTCGTCACGCAATGGATGCACGCCTTCGCGACGAGCAGCGGCAAATACAATTTCCAGTACCCGGCCGGAGGAGGTCACGCATACGCCACACTCACGAGCTCCGGCACGGTCCGGGCGGACGTCGTGGCCGGAGCCGAGGCTGCGCTTCATGCGGAAATTCCGTTGTTTTCCGCGCGACCGTTTGTGCATGGAGGAACGCTCGCCGCGGATGATACGAGCGTTGAAATCACCGCGTGGGAAGCCCCGGACCGGCTGGAGAAGTTCCGCATCAAACCCAACGCGAACTTTCCGAAGAACGTGAAGTCCATGTACGCAGTTCACCGGAGACGGGTGTATGACATGACGCCGAACGGGAACGAGTGGGTCGCGGAAAGCGGGGCGAACTCCAAGGACATCGACTCATTCACCGACGGCCAGCAGTTCAATTACTACGGCTACTACAGCTTCGACGGAGAGCATGATCCCAACGCCCCGAAGACCGTCCGACTTGAGAGACGGCTTTCGGATTTGGGCACGCTCTTCACCGGCATGCTCACGGGCTCGAAAGCGCACATGCGGCAGAGAATCAGCACCCCGGACCCTGGCGCGGATACGATCCGGCTTTTCACCTACGCGCAAGTTTCCGAGGCGTGGCCGATGCCGGCGGCCAATTTTCAGTTTGGCGGCGGCTACATCCTTTACTCCCAGACCCTCCAAAATCCTGCACCTTCCAAATAACCACGAACCAGTAATCATGAGCGATTCTCCAGCCATCGAAATCTCCGGGCTCCGGCACGCGTACAAAAGCCACGTCGCAGTGTCGAACGTCACGTTCACCGTCGGGCAAAAAAGCATCCATGGCTTTGTGGGCCCGAATGGCGCGGGCAAGACGACGACCTTGAAAGTGCTCGCCACGCTGCTCGCGCCGCAGACGGGAAAGGTGCACGTCTTCGGACAGGACATCGTCCGCGACCGCAACCTCGTCCGCCGCCGCATCGGCTACATGCCGGACCATTTCTCGATGTACCGGCAGATGACGGTATTCGAGTACCTCGATTTCTTCGGCGCCGCGTACGGGCTGAACCAGAAGCAGCGTGACCAGACGATCGGCGACGTCCTCGCGCTGACTGATATGGCCGGACGGCGGAACGATTACATCCAGGGACTCTCGCGCGGAATGCAGCAGCGCGTGAGCCTCGCACGCGTGCTCGTTCACGATCCCGACCTCCTCCTCCTCGACGAACCGGCGAGCGGACTCGACCCACGCGCGCGCATTGAGTTGATGGAGATTCTTCAGGAACTCCGCAGCCTCGGAAAGACGATCTTCATCTCCAGCCACATCCTCAGCGAACTCGCCACCCTTTGCGACAGCGTGACGATTCTGGATCGCGGTCAGGTGAAATACACGGGAGCGATGCGCGGCCTCATCTCGGCCACGGAAGGCGACATCACGGGATACATCCTCACGCTCGCAACGGAGCACACGGGCCTTCTGCAGACGCTCTCCGCGCTGCCGGGAGTGACGGCGGCAAAGCAGATGGAAGCCGGCGAGTTCCGATACTCGGTGCAGTTTGATAAAACGCGCATCGGCCCCAATGCGGTGCTGCACGCGGCGCTGTCGGTGGAGGCGCAGATTGTGGCATTCCAGGAGGACGTGAAGCATCTGAACGATGCCTTCATGGACCTCACCGATCCCGGCGTCCGGACATGATCCGCCCGATTTTCGCACTCTTCATCCGCTCCATTCGCGAGGACAACCGCGCGAAGTTCACGCCCATTGCACGCGCGGCGCTCGTGCTGGTGATCCTGTTTTTCCTCGCGATCAATCACCGCAACTTCGCCCGCCAGCCCGCGCCGGGGTTGCAGGTGTTTTTCCTCGTGATGGTGATCAACCTCTTCGGCCTCGTGCTCGGTGGAATCACGGCGTTTTGCTCCGCAATCACCGAGGAAAAGGAGGACGACACGCTCGGGCTCCTGCGCATGACGAACCTCAGTCCGGTCGCCATTCTCTTCGGAAAAGGGCTCAGTCGGTTCGTTGGCGGAATGCTTCTGATCGTTGCGCAGATTCCGTTCTCCCTGCTTTGCGTGACGCTCGGCGGCGTCTCGGGCGAGCAGATTCTCTCGGGATACGCGGTGCTCATCGCCACGCTGTTCTTCCTTTGCAATCTAGGGCTGCTCATGTCCGTGATCTGCAGGAAAACAGGCGTCGCCGTGGCTCTGACACTATTCGTCGGAACTGTCATATACGTCGGTGGCCCCATCGCTTACATCTCGACGTTAGAGTTCGGCCGCAGTCAGCCATCAGGCGTCTGGAGCGATGTATTCGCATATCTGCTCGCAAACAATCCGCTCTACCAACTTGGCACGATGGTCTTCGGCGCCGCCGGCCGCGGAATGCCTTTGACGGTGAGTCCGTGGACCTTCAACGGTATCGGAGGAGTATCCTTCTTCCTTCTCGCCTGGGCGCTGTTTGGGCGCTTCTGCTCCGGAACCGCGGAGACTGCTCCACGCCGGAAAAAATCGGCGAAAGGGGCGAAGCTGTTGCGCGCACCACGACCCGACGGATGGGCGATCGCCTGGAAGGATTTCTGGTTCCTCCAAGGTGGGCGGCGCGGACTCATTTCCCGCTTCATCGGCTACGCAGTCCTGGTCTTCGGCTTCGTCGGCCTCGTCACGTTCAACAACAACTACATGGAGTCCGACGATATCGGAGAAATGATGATGTCATTTGCCGGAATCGGTCTGTGCGTGGAGCTCGTGCTCGGCGCGGCCAGAATTTTCGGAATCGAGCGCCGGTGGCTGACGCTGTCGTCCCTCATCACGATCCCGATTCCGCTCGGGAGCATCATCCGTCAGAAAATCCTCGCCGCTCTGGCATCGCTGATACCGGGATTTTGCTTCGTGGTTCTGGGTGCGATGATCGCACCCGAAAGCCTGGAGGAACTATGGCGGGACATCACGCGTCGCGAAGAATCCTTCCTCGCATTCACGTACGTTGCGATTCACCTCATCAGTATTCCCCTGCTCGCATGCTGGCTGTCGCTGAAGATGCGCCGCGGTGCGGTGCCGGCTACGATCGCAATCGGATTCGTCGGCAACGTGATTTTTGCCGTGCTTCTCGATGAAGTGGCGCGCTCGTCGGACGAAGCATTTCTGCTCCTCGGCATTGTCATCCAGTTCTTCCTGTCCGTCGCGCTGATGGTGTCCATCCGCAAGCGCATCGCGCTCGCAGCCGCAGCGGACTAGGTCAATGCACGGAATCCTCGCTCTTTTCGTCCGCTCACTCCGCGAACAGGTCCGCGGCCCCTCTTTTGCGTGGATGCGTGCCGGACTCGCGATTGTCGTGCTCATCACGATGATGTTTCGCGCGCGCTGGTCCGCCGGTGGCGCAGCGGGGATGGAATTTTTCGCGCCATTCGCAGTCTACAATGGACTGATGATCATGATCGCGGCCACGAGCTACTTCGCCTCGGCCATAACGGAGGAAAAGGAGGAGCAAACACTCGGCCTCCTGCGAATGACGAATCTCAGCGCGCTGGCGATTCTCTTTGGAAAAGGAACCAGTCGCATGCTCGGAGGCATGATGCTGCTGCTCGTCCAGTTTCCGTTCGCGCTGCTCGCCGTAACCCTTGGCGGAATGGCCCCGGAGCAGATTGCGATTTGCTACGTTCTTCTCTGCAGCTTTCTGTTTTTCTGCGCAAACCTCGGGCTCTTCGCGTCCGTCATCGCGCGCAACAACACCCGTGCAGCGTTACTGACGGTCTTCCTCGGATGGCTGTATCTATGGAGTCCTTCGATTCTCGGATGGTTCGCAGATTTCACAGGATTCATCGGCGTATCGAATCTCAGTTCGACGTTTTCGGATTTTCAGCGCGGTGCATTGGAATACTCCGGGTTTCGCACATTCTTTCAGGCAATCAGTATCGCATGGGGCTCCGCACCATGGCGCGGGACTTCGCTCGCATTCGGAATCGCAGGATTGGGCTTCTTCGCACTCGCGTGGGCATCGTTCGGAAGGTTTGCAGCCGACCCGCCGGAGACGAAACCGCGTGCGATCGCGAACAAATCCGCCAATTCATCCCTATCCCGCGCCGGCCGTGCGTGGCCGGACGCCATAGCGTGGAAGGATCAGCATTTCATCCACGGGGGAAGCCGAACCGCCGCAATCAAAGCGATTATCTACTTCTCGCTCGCGGTGTGGATCACCGCCAGCATGGCCGGCAATCACTGGCGCGCGACCGAAGCGACCATCTGGACCATCTTCACCCTCTCGACACTCGTCGCGTTATTTGAGACCGCAATCGCGGGTTCGCGCGTTTTCCGGACCGAGGTTCGGGGACAGACGCTCGGCGACCTTTATGTTCTTCCGCAGGAACTCAAGGCGCTGATTCGCTCGAAACGGCGCGCGGTGCTGCATTCGCTCCTGCCGGTCGGAAGCATCATCGCCTTGTCGCTTGTATGCGGCCTGCCATCGCTCCTTACATCTGCGTTCGACAGCACCGAATCGTTCCTTGTCTTCTTTCAGGTGATTTTCCTGATTCCCCTCGAGTTCATCTTTCATTACCGGCTCGCGGCATGGTTTTCACTGCGGCTGAAATGGGGCGGCTTCCCCGCGGCGATGGTCACCAGCTTCTTCGGCCACCTTGTGGGAATCCCGATTCTCGCAGCAAGTGTGCAAGTTGTCTTCGGCATACCACTAATCATGGCGCTGGCCGGAATGAACGCCGCACTTGCCGCCGCGATTCGGAAAATGCTCACCGAACGCGCCGCGGACGCCTGATGGTCTACTTCGCCTTCGCAGTCGCCCGAATCTCAAGTTCAAGTTCGGCGGCTTTGTCGGTCGCAGCCTCCAGCGGCAACCCCTTTGCCATGCCGGGACGCTTGTGGCCCGCGGCATTCAGATAAGCATCCGCGAGAATACGCCCGCGCTGCCGGACTCGTTTGCGCAACTCCGCGGGCACTGACGCGGGGTCAAACTCCTGCCCGAGCCCCTTCAGCAGAGCGACTGCCAGCACGCGATGGCCCTCGTCGTTCGGGTGCACGCCGTCGCCCGCGAATGTGAATGTCGCATTCGATTTGCGGGCCGACGCAATTGCATCGGCCATTGCCGTGTGGGTGTCGATGACACGCCAGCCCTGCGATTTCCACTGCTCCACAAGCCAGGCGGAATAACGGTCGAGCACGCCGTTGTAGCCGTCGAACATATCTCCATCCTTTGTCAAATCCGCCGGCTTTACGCGCTTCGCAATCGGCACCGAATCAAACACCGGTGGCGTGAGATGAATGATGTCCGCGCCCGCCGCCTTCACTTTTGCACGAAGCTTTTCGATGCCCGCTCGATACGCGGCGAAGCGCGCTTCATCGAACGGAAGGTAGATTCCGCAATTCATCCCGTAGCACGCAAACACGACGTCCGGCTTCACGGTCGCGAGAACCCGGTCGAGCCTCTCGTGGACATCCGGACGCGGAAACTTCCCGCCCGCGTGACCTGCCTCGCTGAGACCGCTCACGGTCTCGCTCGGCAAACCGCAATTAACGACCTCGAACTTGCGATCAGAAAATTTCGTAAACAGAAACGACTCGAATTCATCCACGTACTGGCCGGCGTAAGTGATGCTGTCGCCGATAAACAGAATGCGCTTTTTTCCGGGCAGGAATTCATCGGCACGCGCGCCGCAAATGCAGATCAGAATGAGGAGAAGGCGGGTGAATATTCGCATACGGAACAACAACCTCGCTCCGGCGGTTTTCGCAGTTCCTTTCTGCTCGCGGGGCGGCCGCGAAATTTTAGCAGTTCCTTTTTGTCACACGGCCCGCGAACGGCTAGACACGCGGACGTCGTGAACAGAACCGCTCACGCAAAGTTTTTGTCAACCCGCCCGGGCTGTCTAACATTCCCGGAAATTTCGATAGTGAATTCATCAATGGACGAAGTCCGCGCACAGAACAAATTCCACTGCCCGAGTTGCGGCGCCGAAGCCGTCTGGAACCCGGCAAAGCAGATGCTCGTTTGCAATTACTGCGGCACCAGCGCGCCAATGCAACCGGGCGAAACCGGCGGCGAGGTTACGGAGAACTGCCTCATCACCGCATTGCGAAACATCGATCCGGACCATCGCGGTTGGGCCACAGCCACGCGTTCAGTGAAGTGCCAGAGTTGCCAGGCGATTACGGTTTTCGAGCCCTCGCGCGCAGCCCAACGCTGCGACTTCTGCGGCTCGGCGAGCATCATTCCGGTCGACGAGCAACTCCGGCCCATCCGGCCCGAGTCGGTGCTGGAATTCAAGATCAGCGAGGTCAACGTCCGCGAATCCATCCGGCAGTGGTATGGCTCCCGTTGGTTTGCGCCAAACAAGCTCGCAACCAAGGCTCTGACCGACACGGTGAAAGGAATCTACATCCCATACTGGACTTTCGACGCACAAGTTGCGGCCGATTGGACAGCCATGTCCGGCGATTACTATTACGAAACCGAGAGTTACACCGACTCGAATGGCAACCGCCAGACCCGGCAGGTCCGCAAAGTCCGCTGGTATCCGTCCAGCGGGCATCTTGATCACTTTTTCGATGACGAGCTTGTCCCGGCCACGCGCGGTGTCGATTCGACACTCCTTCGCAAAGTGGAACCGTTCCCGACGCTTCAGGATCTCAAGCCCTACGACTCGGGATTCCTGAGCGGATGGATTGTCGAACAATATCAGATCGACCTCGTTGCCGCAGCCCAGAGCGCACAGAACACCATGGAGCAGAAAACACGGTCGCTTTGCGCGAGTCAGGTTCCCGGAGACACGCACCGCGACTTGCAGGTGGACGCGGATTTTTCCGGGCAAACGTTCAAGCACATCCTCGTTCCGGTATGGCTGCTTTCCTATGACTACGGACACAAGAGCTATCAAGTCGTGGTGAACGGCTACACCGGCACCATCGCCGGAAAGTATCCGAAGAGCTGGGTGAAAATCACGCTGCTCATACTGGCAATTCTGGCCGTCATCGGTGTCATCGCAGCGCTTTCAAATGCAAGCGGAGGAAGCTCCCACCGGACGAAGGAGAGCTATCCACCCATCGAGCGCGACCGGAATCTTCCCGGTCGGCTGCATTTCAACTGAGCATGAGTGCGGGCCCGAAAACGAAACTCAAATGCTCGACGTGTGGACGTCCGGCGGACTTTTTTGCACCGCCGATGGGGCCATTCTGCTCCGACCGCTGCAAGATGGTTGACCTCGGAAAATGGCTCGGCGAGGAATACAAAGTCAGCGAACCACTTCGGCCCGACCATTTCGCAGATTACGCCGACATGGAAGGACCGGAACTCGATCAGCCCGGACGCTGAGAATACGTAAAGCTACCGCGGTGGAACCTGCGGCACCTTAACAAAGCGCGAAGTGTCGTAGCCCTGCTCACCGAGCCGCCCGAGGATTTCGCGATACGTTTTCTCCGGCATCGTGCGTTCGCGGGCCATGATCCAGCCGTAATTCCGGGAAGGATGTCCGACTACGGCCCATCGGTAATTCGGGTCCACGTCAAGAATCAGATAAGGCACGGTGACAAGCCCGAAGAAGCGCACGCGCCATTCAGCGTTGGTCGCGCGATCATGCACCCACGCGAGGGCCGTGAATTTTTTCTGCGGGTCATCCCATGACGGACGCCGGTAGGTGAACCAGTTATCGATGCGACCATCCTTTCGCAGTGCGTAGCTCTCGACGGTATCCACGCAATCCTTCTCGGCGAAATAAGGGATGTTTGCGATTACACGCCAGGCGCCCATGTAGCGGGCCACGTCCACGTGTTTCACGGTCTTGAGCGGCGGGCCGGACGGAGTGGAGCACGCGGCGAACAGCGCACATGTAGCAAGGACGCAAGAGCGGAACATTTTCATCTATAGAGAGCTCGGTTAGCGCGAGAGCTGGTCGCTGAGAAAGCGCACCACGGAGCGGATCTTGTCGTCATCCGACATCCGCTCTTTGATGAGACGGTGTGCATGGAGCACGGTCCCGTGATCGCGTCCGCCAAACGCTTCGCCGATCTCGACAAGCGACATCTTCGTGAGCTCGCGGGCGAGGTACATCGCTATTTGCCGTGGGAACGCGATGTTCTTCGGTCTGCGCTTGCCGGTCATGTCCGCGTTGCGGATATCGAAATGCTCTGCGACTCGCTTCTGGATTTGCTCCACATTCACCGCGCGGCGCGCCTCCTCCTGAATGATATCCTTGAGCAACATCTCGATTCGCTCGTCGCTCGGACGTCCTCCGTTCAGCGAAATGTAGCTGGCCACACGCATCAGCCCGCCCTCAAGACGGCGGACGTTCGTACGGATTCGCTCAGCGAGATACGCCAGAATCTCCTTCGGTACCGACACCCCAAGCGACGCAGCCTTCTTTTGAAGGATCGCCGTCCGCGTCTCCACCTCCGGCGGTTGCATCTCCGCGGTGAGCCCCCACTCGAATCGCGACACAAGTCTCGGCTCGAGGTTGCCGATTTCCGATGGCGGCCGATCGGAGGTCATCACGATCTGCTTATGCCCGTCGAAGAGCGTATTGAATGTATGGAAGAACTCCTCCTGCGAACGTTCCTTACCCGCCAGAAACTGGATGTCGTCGATCAATAACACGTCGAGTTGGCGGTAGCGTTTCCGGAACTTCACCAGTGTGCCCGTCTGAATTGCATCGATGAACTCGTTCGTGAATTTCTCGCTCGTGAGATACGCAATCTTAATCCCCTTGCGCGTGGCCTGCAGATGCTGCCCGATAGCGAACATCAGGTGTGTTTTCCCAAGCCCCACGCCACCGTAGAAAAAGAGCGGATTGTAAACTTTCGACGGATTGTCAGCGACGGCGCGGCACGCCGCAGCGACGAATTCATTCGTGGGACCAACCACAAAATTTTCGAACGTATTCCGCGGATTGAATCCGTTTGCAAGCGCACGCTCCTCGACCGACTCCGAGGCGACGGGCTCTGGCTCGGGAGAACGAACCGGAGCGGGTCCGGGAACGTTTGCGTTTGAACCGCACGCGAAACGGATTTCGCGGGCACCTTTCAGCACCATCAACACCGCCGCTCGGAGCGGTCCCATGTGATTGTCTTCGATCCAGTATTTATAAATGTCGTTCGGAACTCGAAGCGTAAGGTGTTCCGGAGCGAGATCGATAAGTTCGATTTCCCTGAACCAACGCTCGAAAATGTCCGACGAAACCGTCGAGCGAAGCTCGTCGGCAATGCCTTTCCAAGTAAGGCTGAGATGAGTGTGAGTGTCTGTGTTATCCACAGGGGCGGTGTTCTGTGTTATGATGATGATTGAAGTTGAGAGATGCCAGCCAGAAACGCACTTCCGGCTCACATCCCGGTTATCCTAGAGTTCCACACCAGGCGGCGAAAACCCCGCCATGAAATACATAAACCGCCTCTTTTCCGATAGTTGCGGAACACACCGGCGTGGAACGCTGATGTTTTCGAAATCGTTACGATACGCCATCATCCCGCGAGCAGGGCAAGCTGCGGAAAAACCGTCACCGTTAATGTTCTCGAATGTATTCACAAGTTATTCACAACCGGTCGGGACTCACCCGCCGGAACGGCTGTAGCTTTTCGTTTTGCACCCGCTGCTGCCAAGAAATTTCACCCAAGTGTCGTAAACTTTTTCCGCAAAAATTTCTTGCCCTTCCTGCCGTTGCTTGGAGTTGAGCCATGCGGGCGCGGATCCATTCGGAAGAAGCTCGAAAAGATGCGGTTCCCGCGCCTCCTGCGATTTCCCAGAACTCCCTCCAGCCTTGTACCCGTGGGGCTTCCGAGGGCATACAGCAATCGGATGCCGCGCGTTTTTTGACTGGAACGCTGAATTGATGCTGACTCCGAAGGCGCGCTTCGTCCATTGTCCCGCATGCGAATGAACACAATCACACGCGCCGTATGTGCGGGATAGCTGGATTCACGGGGACTGGCGACCGCGATACGCTCGCGCGAATGACGTCGCGCATCACGCACCGCGGGCCGGATGATTCCGGCGAATGGTTCGATGATGCAGCACGCGTGTTTCTCGGATTCCGCCGGCTGAGCATCGTCGATATTGCGACCGGAGCCCAGCCCATGTGGACGCGCGGCTGCGCAAACTGCGGAAACCTCGGAATTGTATTCAACGGCGAGATCTACAATCACGCCGAACTCAGGAAAGAACTCGCGGCTCGTGGTCACTCCTTCCACACCGACCATAGCGACACCGAAACACTGCTTCACGCATACCGCGAGTGGGGCGACTCATTTGTCGAGCGGCTTAATGGCATGTGGGCGTTCGTCATCTACGATCCAGCGCGGAAGCGGCTTTTCGGCTCGCGCGACCGCTTCGGGAAAAAGCCGCTCTACTATTTTCACGAGCGAGGAAACTTCGGATTCGCGAGCGAGCTGCCGGCATTGCTGGAGCATCCCGACTGCCCCCGCTCGATCTCGCCGACGGCCGTCCGGAAGTACTTTGCATGGTGCTATGTCCCCGCTCCACGCAGCATTGTCGAACGCGTGTGGAAGCTGCCCGGCGGGCATTCGTTTTCTTATGATCTCGGCGCTCGTGAGCTGAGAATCACGCAGTGGTGGGAGTTTCAAATCGAACCCGATTCGACGTTGGGAAACGATTCGACACTGCCGGAGCAGGTCGCCGACACACTGGACAGAGCGACACAACGGCGGCTGATGGCCGATGTCCCGTTGGGCGTGTTTTTGAGCGGCGGCATCGACTCGAGCGCGATCGCAGCGCTCGCCGCACGCCACATTCCGCGCGGGAAGCTGAACACTTTCAGCATCGGATTCACCGACCCGACTTTCGACGAATCCAGCCACGCGAAACTGGTTGCCGATACGTTGGGCTGCGCGCACCACCACGAAACGCTCGATCTCGAAAAAAGCCGGGAGCTTTTGCCGGAACTGATCTCGCGACTGGACGAACCGCTCGGGGACGGCTCGCTTTTACCGACCTACCTGCTGAGTCGCTTCACACGAAAGCATGTTACCGTGGCGCTTGGCGGCGATGGCGGAGACGAACTCTTCGCCGGATACGATCCGTTCAAGGCGCTCCGCGCCGCGGAACTCTGGCAGCGGTGGGTGCCAAAGCCCGTGCATCAGGGCATCCGCATGCTCGCGTCCCGCCTGCCTGTCTCGCACAAAAACGTGAGCTTCGATTTCAAAATAAAGCGCTTCCTTCGCGGAACAAGTTACCCGCCGGCGCTCTGGAACGCGGCGTGGATGTCCGCACTGGAGCCGCGGGAAATCGCGGAGTTTACGGGCGCGCCATGCGATCCAGAGGAGGTTTTCAGCGAGGCCATCGAAGCGTGGGATCGTTGCAAACAGCCGCACCTCGTGGATCGCGCACTGCAATGGTGGACTGATGTCTATCTGCGCGACGACATCCTCGCGAAAGTCGATCGCGCCTCGATGCTGTGCTCGCTCGAAGCCCGCTCGCCATTCCTCGACATCGACGTGGTGAACCTCGCCCGCCGCATCCCGTGGCAGCTCAAGTTCCGCGCGGGTGAAACCAAATGGATCCTTAAAAAGGCGCTGCGCGGCGTGATTCCCGACGCGATCATCGATCGACCGAAGAAAGGCTTCGGCATGCCGATCGGTGCATGGCTGCGGGAGGGGCATTTCCAATTCCCGACACACGATCTTCCTGCCGGATTCTCTCGGGATTTTCTCGCCTCGCGCGACGCATCACATCGCAGCGGAAAGTCCGATGAACGCTTGTTTTTGTGGTGTCAGTGGGTTTTCGCAAACTGGCTCGGACACTCCGCGGCGCGACCGTAAGCCTACCAGGCCGCGAAAAAATCTTCGCGACTTTTCCGGAGCACGGCAGTTTCACCCCTCGATGAAAACATCCATCAAATCCATCGCAGTGGCAGCTCTCGCGCTGCTTTCCACCACCCAGCTCATCAAAGCTCAGGACGAGAAGAAGCCCGAAGGCGGACGTCCCGGCGGCCCCGGCGGTCGCGGCAACTTCAGCCCTGAAGAACGCCTCAAGCGCATGACCGAGACCCTCGGCCTCACGCAGGAGCAGCAGGACAAAATCAAGGCCATCTACGCCAAGAACGCCGAAACAATGAAGGCGCTCCGCGAGAAGGGCCGCGAGAACCTCACCGACGAGGATCGCAAAAAGATGATGGAGACCTTCAAAGCCCAGCAGGAGGAAATCAACGCCGTCCTCACCGAGGAACAGAAGGCGAAGATGAAGGAACAAATCGGTCGTCGCGGCGGCCCAGGCGGACCCGGCGGCGAACGTCGCGGACCTGACGGCGACAAGAAGCCTGAAGGCGGAGACAAAAAGTAAGCTGCAAATCCACCACCCTATTTCAAAGGCGGGAGCGCTCCGGCGTTCCCGCCTTTTCCTTTTCTAAAGCATGGCAGCCAGTGCCTCAAACTCGCGTGCAACTTCCCGAACACCGATTTCGCGACCCGCTTCGCGCGAGAGGCTGGTCATCGTAACGCCGGCAATCCCGCACGGCGTGATATGCGAGAAACCATCGAGACCGCCGCAAACATTCAGCGCAAACCCGTGCATCGATATCCACTTGCGAACACCAACACCGATGCTCGCCAGCTTCCGGTCTGCGACCCAGACGCCCGTGAGTCCATCGCGCCGTCCGGCTTCAACACCGAACCGCCTGCACAGTTCAATCAGCGCATCCTCAATCCCGCGCAGATGCCTGTGCAGGTCCTGCCCGCGCGTCCGCAAATCGAGCAATGGATAGCCTACAAGCTGTCCCGGCCCGTGCCATGTAGCCTGTCCGCCACGTCCGATGACAACAAGTGGCGCGGGAAGTTGCGCCGGGTCGCGGAGCGAGGATTTATCGGGAGTGCGGCCGATGGTAAAAACCGGGTCGTGCTCCAGCAATAGCACCTCGTCAGCCGCGGACGAATCCTCCGCCTTTCGCACAATGATCTCCTCCTGAATCCGTAGCCCCTCCTCGAACGACACTCGTCCCAACCATCTGAAGACGGGCGCGCTCATTGGCCGCAAAACTTGAACAGCAGGAGCTCGGCAACTCCGTCTCGATAGTAAAGCCGGAGCCCGCCATCGCGCCCGATGATATCGCGCGCCACCGCGCAACTCGCGCGGCGGCTGTGAATCTGATGAATCCCGAGATGCTCGCGAATATAGAGTTCGCCCCAAACTTCTGCGCGAACCGCTTTATTGCATTTAGTGATCAACATCTCCTCAAGCGGGTCATGGTCCACGGCAAAGTAATCAACCGGATGCAACGCCTCGAGCACCGTGTAGTCGAGCGGGTCGTGGCGCTCCAGCACCGGCTCCGGTCGCTCCTGATACCGAGACATCACTTTTCCAAGCCGGATTCGCGGATCGAAACCACCGTCACGATTGTAGCGCGACAGGGTATTGATGGAGACGAGCAGTTTTCCGACAGGCGGGCATTCCATCGTCATCCAGACGTGATCCACTCTGCTCGGATCGTTCGCAGGTTCGATCTCAACCTTGTACGGAATTCCGACTGCGCGAACGAATATCGGCGTCCGCTCCTTGCGAACACTGCGCTTCCATTGCTCGCGGATGGTCAGAGTTGGCGATGGCTGATCGATACGTAATCCTCTTCTCCGGCATGCGCACTCAACAAGACGCAATTTTCGCTACTGCCAGCCCGCGCCCTTCGTGAGCGTCTTCACGCGCACCAGAAACATGTCCGCGGTAATATAAAGCGTGGAGCCGTCTGGTCCTCCCCAGCAGCAATTTCCCGTCGCCTGTCCCGTGAGAATCCGTCCGAGCAGTTTGCCAGCAGGAGAGATCACGAGAACGCCGCCCGGGCCTGTTGCCCACACGTTTCCGAGTGCGTCCACTTTCATTCCGTCGCACGAACCCTTGTCACCGTCTTTGCGCGCCGTAAGCGCATCAAAGAAAACCCGCTCGTTTGTCACGGAGCCATCCGGCTGGACATCGTAGGCCATCACGCGCGGAGCTTTCCCGTCGCTCACGGCAACATAAAGAATCTTCTCGTCGGGCGAAAAACCTATGCCGTTGGGCCAGTTCACATCCTTGGTCACGAGGGCAACCTCGCCTTTCGTGTTCACGCGAAACACCCCGTTAAACGGAAGCTCCTTGAGCGGCGAAGCCTCGCCTTTGTCGAGGCCGTACGGCGGATCCGTAAAATAGATGTCTCCGTTCTTACGGACGGCCATGTCGTTGGGACTGTTGAATCGCTTTCCCTCAAACCGATCGGCGATTGTCGTAAACACTCCCTTTTCCCATCGCGCGATCCGGCGATCTCCGTGCATGCACACGAGAAGCCGTCCCTGCGCATCGCGCGACAATCCGTTGCTTCCCTGCTCGCGAAATCCAGAGACGGGCGTCGTCATTCCGCTCGGTTTCAAGAACACCTCCGCGCTCTTCATCCCCTCTTTCCAGCGGTATGCGATGTTCTCCGGAACGTCGGAAAAGACGACCGCATCCTCGTACCAAGTCGGCCCCTCAGACCAATTGAAACCCTCCGCGAGCTTCTCGATTTTTGCACCCGGAGCAATTAGCGCATCGAGCGCGGGATCGAGCCGCTCGATACTTCCTTTAAACTCGGTGGAATCCTGCGCGAATGCGGCAGAGCTGGCGGCAACGATAGCGATGAAATGCTTCATGCGTGCAGCAGTTAGCGTCACGCCGCGTCGTTGTCAAAATGCATGCAAGCGAAGCGTGGACCGGAAAAACCTTTGAACCAGCCGAACGGCGTGGGCTATTGGTGACCTGCGCGGCATGTTCAGTATCTGCCCGAAATTTCGGATGCGCGGGCTGTTCCGCCGCGTGATGATTTTCCTTTTTCATGAGCAACGAGACATCCATCGCACAACGTCTGGAGACCATACAGACAGCCATTCAAGCCGCCCTCGATCGCAGCGGGCGCAAAGCCGGCGAAGTGGAGCTGGTGGCCGTTTCAAAAACCCATCCGCCGGAGTCGGTGACAGAGGCTCTGCAAGCGGGACAGACGCTTTTCGGCGAGAGTCGCGTCCAGGAGGCACGCGCAAAGATTCCTCTCGTTCCGGGGCGCGCCCGCTGGCACTTCATCGGCCATCTTCAGCGGAACAAGATTCGTCAGGCCCTGCCGCTCTTCGAACTTCTGCACGGCGTGGACTGCATCGAGACCGCACGCGATATCCAGCGAATCGCCGCCGAGGAATCGCAGCGGCCCGCGATCTTGCTCGAAGTGAAGCTTGCGGAGGAATCACAGAAATTCGGCTTCGCGCCCGATGCGCTGATTTCCCAAATCGAGGAACTTCTCGCCCTCGATCGTCTCACAATCGAGGGGCTGATGTGCATCCCGCCTCCGCAACCGAAATCCGAAGACTCCCGCCCGTACTTCGTGCGATTGCGTGAACTTCGCGATCGGCTTCAAAACGAATTCCGCATCGGGCTTCCGCACCTTTCCATGGGCATGAGCAGCGATTTTGCGGTAGCCATCGAAGAAGGAGCGACACTTGTCCGCGTAGGAACGGCGATTTTCGGCGACCGCAGCGGAAAAACATGGCGTCCCACAGGCCCGGGAGGCGAAGAGTAGGCATGCAGAAAAGGCTCGCTCCAAAAAACATCCAGATTATCGGCAACGAACTCGCAATCGCGTGGGAGGATGACCTCGAGACCTACCTCACGCTGGAGAATCTGCGCCTCGCGTGTCCCTGTGCGGCGTGCTGCGGGGAGCCCGATGCACTCGGAAACGTAACAAAGCCGGAGGTGCGGCACACGGTGTCGAGCTTCGAGCTCCGCGCCTGGCAGCTCATCGGCGGATACTCGTTGCAACCCACGTGGGCCGACGGCCACGCCACAGGACTTTACACGTTCCGATACTTGCGAAAGCTCGGCGGTCTGCCGGACTCGCCGCAGAATTAAAAGACGAAGCGCACGCCAGCGCGGATGTTTACGAAATCCGCGTCGTCCTGCACGAACCCGTAAGTGGCTTCCGTGAACAAACCGAGATGCGGATTCACGCGCCATTCGAGACCGCCACCGAGTGCGAGAAACGCATCCGTTCCGTCCTGCGACTGGATACCGCCCGCAATCTTGAGATACGGCGAGAGAAACACGCCGTTCAGCTCAAAAGGATAGCGCCCAATCAGCCCGACCGAATGCTGCCATACCGTGTCGGAATCCCCTTCGGAAGCGTTTGTGTCGAGCGAGAGACCGAAGTTCCGGTGGAAGAAATAATCGATCGCAAGACCTCCTCCAAATCCGTCGCCATCGCTGCTTCCGGCATCGACGTAGGTGCCGTATGCATCCACCTGCAACTCCACTTCCCCGAACGCTGGTTCAGCAGGGTCCACAACGCCCTTCGAAGACGCCGATGGCGGCGCGATTTCCTGTCCGGCGAATGAATGCGCGGCTAGAGTGGCGAGGACAACGGTGGTGAGAGTTTTCATGACGTTCGATTAAAGATTCCGTTGGTTTTGCAGCGATTCATCGATCGCCGACAAGTGAAAACTCGACTGCTACACGGGCCGCAAAACCTCGACAATCTGCGCGAGCACGACACCGCTCGCGGATATCAGGCGGTTCGAGCGTCCAAACAGCGTCTGTGGCTGCGCCAGTGAAAACAACTCCTGTAACCGGCCGCACGGCGCGACACGAAGGAACGCGTGCGGCTCGCTGCCGTAGCGGATTTTGTATTTATTCAGCAGGCCGCCGAGCGGCAGACGCGCCTCGATGATCTGGGACCGTAATGGTTCCTCAAACGCATCCAGCGAAATCTCGATGGCTCCGTACTCCACAGGCAGCATGGTTTTTGCGCAGCACAGCAGGACTTCGCGCCGGTAATGCGTCTCCGTGTGCTCCCTCTGCAGCACGCGAAGCAGCATATCATCGTGGTAGAACTCCTCGAGTTTCGATGTCATGTCGCCAGCGTGGACGAGCAACCGCCTCGCGACCGGACTGAGTTGTTCCGGAGGGACGGTTTCAAAAACGGGCATCTCACGGCCCGCAGCCTTGTACAATGCGGGGAGCGGATGAAGATAGTCGGTCATGTGTATCGGGCGTTTTGATGCTGCGGCAGGAAGAACGCGTGCAGGATCACGTCGATCTTCAGCAATGCCTCGCGAGTGAGAACCAGCCATCCATCCTGCTCGCGCATCAGCCCGCGGCGGGCCAACTCGGCAAATTGCGCAGAGAATCTCTCAGTCACATTCACGCCAAACTTACCTGTGAAATACGCAAGTGAAACGCGCCCGAGTTTGAGTTGCAGGATCAACTCGCGGATGAACCGCTCTTCGACAGTCGTCTCCAAAGCCCGGCCGATCGGGAGTTCACCCTTTTGCACGGCGGCCGTGTAGCTCTCAAAGTCGGGCAGATTCTGAAAATGAACGCCGCCGAGATGGCTGAAGCTGGCCACCCCGAGACCGAGCAAATCCGCACCCTTCCAGAGTTCATCGCGATAAACGAACTTCGTCTTCTGCGGATCACGCACGGCCGTCGTGGCGCTGGTGACCGTGTAGCCCGCCTCTTCAAGCGCGGTAAACGCCTCGTTTACCCACCGGCGTTTCGTGTGCCAGTCCGCAACAGGTGCCACGAGTTTTCCCTCGCTCTGCATCTGCTTGAAAATGCCCGTATTGAACGGGACCTCCATCTGGTAAATCGTCACGCAGTCGGGCAGAAGTTCGAGCAGTTTAGCGATGTTGCGCTTCCAGTTTTCATCGGTCTCCTCGACCATTCCGGCGATGAGGTCGATGTTGATCTGCGGAAAGCCGATCTTCCGCGCGTAGCTGTAGGCACGGTAAATTTCATCCTCTTTGTGCGCACGACCGTTCACCTCCAGAATGTGGCGATCGAAGTTTTCCACCCCGAGCGAAAGGCGCGTGACTCCCATTGCGCGGATGGCCTCAAGTTTCTGCTCCGTGAGCGTTCCTGGTTCCGCTTCAAACGCGATCTCTTCCGCTTCATCCCACGGAAGCGCGGCTTTCATGCGCTCGGTGAGCATCGTCAATTGCGCGACACTCAGGTAGCTCGGCGTGCCGCCCCCAAAATAGACGAACTTCGGCTTGCGACCGGCGATACGCGGCGTGCGGGCATACATCTCAAGTTCGCGCATTCCGTTCTCGATGTATCCTTTGATTTCCTCGGCATTCTTGTCGGTATAAACGCGGAAGTAGCAGAAGTGGCAGCGCTTTCTGCAAAACGGGATGTGGAAATAGACGCCCAGCGCTGTCCCCTCGGGCGACAGAGTTTCGATCACTTCGCAAACCCGCGGGATGAGCGTCGGTTTCCAGAACGAAAACGGCGGATAATTCGCGACAAAGTAATTTCCCGCAGTGGTCTCGTCGCCGTCGGCGAGGAGGCGATCGAATATCTCGGCAGTGGTGGCAGGCATGACGGCGGGAACTTTCGCGCAATCGACGGGCTCCGGCAACCAGATATTACGTTTGCGTAGTATGTTTACCAGGACGGGAAATCCTGCTTTGCGCCTGCGCGACCGGACTGCTTTTCTCCGCGCATGTCCCGTTCATTCCACGCAATCCGATGCGCATCGTAATCACCGGTGCCAGCCGCGGCATCGGCGGCGCTCTCGCCGAGATACTTCGTGAACGAGGCAACGCAGTCTGGTCGATCTCACGGTCGGCGGACGGGCAGCAGTCCTCGAAGTGCGATGTCGCTGAATGGCCGCAAGTCGCCGCTGCTCGCGACGCAGTGGCCTCAGAATGGGATTCGATTGATGCAATTATTTGCGCCGCCGCCCTGCAGGGAGAAATCGGCCCGGCAATGACCGCAGACCCGGCTCGCTGGAGCGCCACGGTGCGAACGAATCTGGACGGAACATTTTTCTCCATCCGGGCGTTTTGGGAGTTGCTGCGAAAGTCGAAACGACGCGGTAAAATCGTCTGCTTTTCCGGCGGAGGTGCGACCTCGGCGAGGCCCGGCTTTTCGGCTTACGCTGCTTCGAAAACAGCCGTCGTGAGGCTCGTCGAAAACCTTGCCACAGAGTGGAAGGACGAACCCGTGGATATCAACGCGATTGCACCCGGAGCAATCAATACAGACATGACCCGTGAAATCGTCGCAGCTGGTGCGCCCGCGGCCGGTGCCGAGGAATTCGCACGCGCGAGCCGGCAGTTGCAGGAAGGCGGACAGCCGATTGAACGGGTCTGCGCGCTCGTGGAATGGCTGCTCTCCAGCGCATCCGACGGGATTAACGGACGGCTGCTGAGCGCGCAATGGGACGCCTGGGAAACGCTTGCGACACATCGCGAATCGATTGCCGGGTCCGACGTATTTCAATTGCGACGCGTTCTGCCTGCGGACCGCCCCCTGACATCGTCATGAAGCCAAAAATCGCCATCATCGGTTGCGGCCTCGTTGGAAGAAAGCGCGCAGCCGCACTCGCCGGAGGATCGCTTGTCATGGCGTGCGACATTGAAGAATCGCGCGCCAGCAGTCTGGCTGCGCTGGTGCCCGGATGTCGCGCAGTCACCGATCCCGCAGAGGTGTTCGCAAGCGACGCCGACGTGGTCGTAGTGGCAACGCTAAACAACGCGCTCACACCGCTTTCGCTGGCAGCAGTGAAGGCCGGCAAGCACGTGCTTGTCGAGAAACCGGCTGCGCGAACGAGTTCCGAGCTTGAATCGTTACGCGTCGCAGCCGAGGCGTCCGGCGTGCGCGTCCGGGTGGGCTATAATCACCGCTTTCACCCGGCACTCAGGAAAGCCCGCGAGCTTGTGGATGGCGGCGCACTCGGGCCGCTCATGTTTCTCCGCGGCCGGTACGGGCACGGCGGCCGCACCGGCTATGACCGCGAATGGAGGGCGAATCCCGCCCTAGCCGGCGGCGGTGAACTGATCGATCAGGGAGTGCATTTGATCGACCTCGCGAGCTGGTTTCTAGGCGACTTCGACCGAATCGAAGGCCACGCTGTAACATCTTTTTGGGACATGCCGGTCGACGACAATGCATTCATCTCGCTGCGCACCGCAGCGGGACGGACGGCGTGGCTTCATGCGAGCTGCACCGAGTGGAAGAATCTTTTCTCATTCGAGATTTACGGACGCACCGGCAAACTCCACGTGGAAGGACTCGGCGGAAGCTACGGGGTCGAGCGACTCACTTACTACCGAATGCTTCCGCAAATGGGGCCGCCGGAGACAACCGTCTGGGATTTTCCAGGTGTGGACGATTCGTGGGAACGCGAGATGGCGGCGTTTCTCGAAGACATCCGGCAAAACCGCGAACCGGAGCCCGGGCCTCGCGAGGCCATCGCGACGCTCCGAGTAGTCGAAACCATTTACGCAGCATCATGATCATCACCCGCTCACCTCTTCGAATCACCCTCGGCGGCGGCGGCACCGACCTGCCCAGCTACTACGAGCAGCACGAAGGATTTCTGATCTCAGCCGCCATCGATAAGTACGTTTACATCACGCTCATGGAAATGTTTGAGCCGGGAATCCTGCTCAAATACTCGCGCATGGAACGAGTGACCTGCATCAGCGAAGTCGAGCACCCGATCGTCCGCGAGGCACTGCGGATCACCGGCGTCGACGATGCGCCCGCGCTCGAAATTGCATCCATGGCGGACATCCCCGCAGGCACCGGACTCGGCTCCAGCGGCAGCTTTACGACGGCGCTCCTGAAGGCCCTGCACACCTACCGCCGAAATATCATGCACCCGCGCGAGATTGCCGCGCAGGCCTGCGAAATCGAGCTGAACGTCCTCAAGGAACCGATTGGCAAGCAGGACCAATACATCGCCGCGTTCGGTGGAGTTAACTGCTTCCACTTTCGTGAAAACGGCTCCGTGGAAGTAATACCGCTCCAGCTATCCGAAGAGACACTTTTTAACCTTCAGGACAACCTGTTGCTCTTCTTCACCGGTTACACCCGCTCGGCTTCAGACATATTGAAGGAACAGGATCGGCGAACAAAGGAACTGGATCCGGCGATGGTGGATAACCTCCATTTCGTGAAGGAACTCGGCGTCGAGAGCATGGAAGCTCTCGAAAGCGGCGATCTCCGCGAGTTCGCGCGGCTTATGGACGTCCACTGGCAGCACAAGAAAAAGCGCTCGGCAGGAATGAGCAACGCCCAGGTGAACGAATGGTACGATTACGCGATGCGGAACGGAGCGCTCGGCGGGAAAATCGTCGGCGCTGGCGGCGGCGGATTCCTAATGTTCTACACCGAAAACAACACGCACCTTCGCCAGGCAATGCGGAGCAAAGGGTTGCGGGAAACGCGATTCCGATTCGATTTCGAAGGCACCAAAGTCGTCGCGCAGGATTGACCTCAATCCTCGGTCAATCGGGTATCAGTGGGATGCAGCGGCGACCACGATGTGCGGAGTCGGCGTGCCAGCCGCGCCAATCGATGGAGAGGCATCCACTCCAACCGGCGTCGGCAGTAGTTTGATCCTCACGGTGTCCTTTATGTCGTGGTCATCGTCGTTCCGAAGCCCGGAGCCATAGCTCGCCCGAAGCATGGCGAGTTCATCCATCAGAGCCTTGTTTCGCATCGCGAACGCGTCGCGTTCCGCAGTAACAACCGCCAGTTTGTGCTTCAAACCCGCCGCATCACCATCGCCACTCGGACGAATCAAAAGCTTTGCGGAGCCGAGAATCTCGATCTGATTCTGCTGCTCGGCAACCTTGGCAAGGAGTTCGTCGTTTTGGGCGCGCAGGATGCCGACATTTTTCCGCAATATATCAAGGTCACCCGCAGAATTGGGGGCTGCTGCCTTCGCATCCTCTGCAATGTAATCGCACTCAACCGTTCCGAACGTAATCAAGCAAGAACCTTTAAGTTCAGCCTCCGTAACCTGATTGCCGTTCACAAAAGAGTGATTGGTCGACCCCAGATCACGCAGAAGATAGTGGCCATTCACGGCTACGATTTCAGCGTGAACTCCTGAAACGGTTCCATGGTTAATCTGGATCCCGTTCTCAGCGCGTCGACCGACAGAAATGCGGTTCCCACTTATAGTGAATGTGAGATCTCCTTTTTCCGGGTGTTTGATGAGAAGTTTTGGCATTGGAGCGGCGATATAAAAGTTGCTCACTTGCTAGGAGCACATCGGATGCCCGATAAGGAAATCCAATGAAAATACCAATTGTGAAAATTACAGCTCCAGTGAATTACCGTTCCGAGCGTAGCGCAAACCGCTGAAAATCAATACCCACCTGAACACGAACGCCCGACCGGAAAACCCAGCCGGCTCTCACAAACGCGAGAACTTTTTCCAAAATCGCGGCAAAACAGAGTGTGCAATAAGTCACCAAACAGCGAAGTCCATCTACACTCCGCAAACCCGAAGATGCGCGACAAATGCACACTACCGGAGTCCGCAACTGCCTTGCCACTGGACGGCATGCAGGCCTTCCACGAACACTCGCTCAACAAATACTAAGACCGACCCGGGACCTCTATCCCTTGGCTTGGCCGTGGGTCACACGGCGCTGCGTCGAAGCCGGTGCCTTTTTCTCACCGGTCAGCGGACGGTGCTTCAGCTTATCGTAAGCATCGTGCCATGGGCCGCTGCCTTTCTTCGGGCCGAATTCAGGCCGGTGCGAGTATAGCGTATCGGAGCAGGCGGTAAAAAACAGAGTAGTGGAAGCGCAAAGCGCAAGGGTGAACGTTTTCATGGTGCCGCGGAAACAATCAGATTCGGCCGAACTCGTCAACGGAGCCATGCGCAAAGTGCCACGATTTTAATGAATGAGGCTCTCGTAGAGACTCACGGTCCGCCGCGCGATGGCATCCCAGCCGAAGTGCTCTTCCACGCGTTTGCGCCCCGCCTTTCCCATTCGTTCGCGGAGCGCGGAATCAGACATCAACTCATTCACACGCGCGGCCAAATCACGCGCAAAAGCCTCAGGTTTCGTAGCCTCGAACGGCGACTCGCTCATTTGCTCAAGCGGCACCAGATAGCCGGTTTCCCCATGCACGATTACTTCCTTCATCCCACCCACGGAACTCGCCACGACGGCAGTTTCGCACGCCATCGCTTCGAGATTGATAATTCCAAAGGGTTCGTAAATCGACGGACAGCAGAAGACGGCTGCGTTGCTGTAAAGTTCGATTTTCTCGGGATTGGACACCATTTGCTCCAACCAGATGACGCCCGGACGCTGTCCTTGCGCGACAGCCACCGCGGCCTTCATCTCAGCGGCAATCTCCGGCGTATCCGGCGCGCCCGCGCACAGCACGACCTGGAAGCCCGGGGCCATGTGTGTAATCGCGCGGACGAGATGAATGATTCCCTTCTGCCGCGTGATTCGCCCGACAAAAAGCACGTACGGCTCCCGCGGATTGATTCCGTATTTTTCCAAAGCACCAGTCGTCGTAACCTTCCGGTACTCGGCCAGGTCGATTCCATTATAAATCACCGGGACGCGTTCCTTCGGCACGTTGAAGTGATTCAATATGTCCTGCCGTGTGCCCTCCGATACAGCGACGACCGCGTCAGCCATCTCGATGGCCGTCTTCTCGACCCAGCATGAAAAATCGTATCCGCCGCCGAGTTGCTCGCGCTTCCACGGACGCAACGGTTCAAGCGAATGCACGGTGAGCACCATCGGGATTCCGTAATTCAGCTTCGCGATGATCCCACCGAGATGGGTGTACCACGTGTGAAGATGAACAATATCCGCATCGATCGCCGTCGTGCTCCAATCGAGCCCGCGCTGGATAGCTGAAAACACCGAGTGCAAGGACTTCGGCGCAGTGTATTCCGAGGTGTCGCACCCGAATCCCACAGCCTTCAGACGCGGAAGGTTGAGCCGCGGTTCGCGCTTTTCCTTCCCGTAGCACCGCACCTCCACATCGATAAGTTTCGCCAGTTCGCGCGAAAGATAGTCTACGTGCACACCGGCACCTCCGTAGATGGTTGGCGGATACTCGTTCGTCAGAAACAGCGCTTTCATTTCGTGAAAACCCTACGCAGAGCGGGACGTCGCGGTCACTTTAATTCCAGCCCCACTGGACAATGGTCGCTGCCCATAATCTCCGGAAAAATCCGCGCAGTCTTGAGCGAGCCACGCAATGGCGACGAGCACAGGAAGTAGTCGATGCGCCAGCCAATGTTGCGTGACCGCGCCTGATTCATCTGGCTCCACCATGTGTAATGCCCGCCGCCACGCTCAAACTCGCGGAACGTGTCGAGAAAGCCCGCATCGATCATCGCACCGAACCCCTGCCGCTCCTCGATCGTGAAACCGTGGTTCCTCACGTTGTCCTTCGGCCTTGCGAGATCGATCTCCGTGTGCGCCACGTTCAAGTCTCCGCAAAAAATCACCGGCTTTCGCTTCTGCAGCTTGTTCAAATACGCGAGATACGCCGCGTCCCACTGCTGACGGTACGGCAACCGTGTGAGTTCGCGCTGCGAATTCGGCACGTAAGTGTTCACGAGAAAAAAATCCGTGTACTCTGTCGTGAGCACCCGGCCCTCGCGGTCGTGCTCATCCACACCGATGCCACGCGTCACGGAGATCGGTGCCTTTTTTGAAAGTGTGAGCACCCCGCTGTAGCCCTTCTTCTCGGCCCAGTTCCACTCGGCTGAGCGATAACCGAGCGCACTCCAGTCGTGGTCGACGTCGTCCGGTCGCGCCTTGGTTTCCTGAAAACACACGAAGTCGGCGTCCTGCACCGTGAGGATGTCGGTGAGTCCTTTTTTCAAAACGGCACGCACGCCGTTCACGTTCCACGAGAAAAATTTCATCGCCGCGAATGGACGGGATGCATCCCGCGGATGCAAGCACTGCGTGAGCGCGAGAGCCTATTGCTTCTTGCGACCTGTCGAACGAAGACGCCATGCACGCAAAAGAAGCGTGCAGCCGAGCCAGAGAAGAATGAGCGCAATCGGCCACGCAAATACCGCCGGGAAGAATACCGCAATGATCGCGACCGCCAGCGGCACCATTGCTGAAAGCGCAAGCGGCGCAGCCTCGGCGGGCCCGAGAACGCGGTGATTCAATACCGCCGCACCCACCGTACGGCTGATGCGAATCGCACCGGCAGCCGCACGCACCATCGATCCGCCACCCGGCTTCGAGCGCGGCACGTCCTCCGCAGCGGGCAGACGGATGCGCTTGCGCTGGCGTAGAACAACCTCCGTGGAGTGGTGCAAATCGCGTTCATACGCGGCCTCCATTTTCGCGGCGAATCCTTCGTCCTCGATGGCAATGTCGAGCTCCCAGTTATTCAGCCAGCTCGCGATGTTTAGATTCGTGGAACCCACGCGCGCCCATCGACCATCGGCCACAGCGGTTTTCGCGTGGAGCATGGAGCCGTTCCACTCAAACACGCGGACACCGGCCTCCAGAAGCGGGCGGTAACCCGCCGTGGAAAGCGGACGCAGCCACGGCAAATCGCTGCCGCCCGGAACGAGGAGCCGCACATCCACGCCATCGTGAGCCGCGCTCCGCAGCGCCTGAACGTACGCCGGAACGCCGGCAAAATACGCATCCGTGAGCCACAGGCGGTGCGATGCCATCGAAGCGATGAGAAGGTCGAGACGATAAACCCCGGCAATGTTCGGAGCAGTCGCGATCAATCGAGCCGCCATCTCGCCAGCGGAATGAGCCTCGGGAATCCGGCTGAGATCCGCCGAAAGCGGACTGCCGTTCTCGTCCCACACATGCGCGAACGCACGGACGATGTCTGCGCACAACGGGCCGCGGATCTCCACCCCGGTATCGCGCCATGGCTCAACGCCGCGTTTAGGATTTCCCAACCACGCATCGCTCACGCAGAGACCGGAGACAAAGCCGATACGACCATCGACGACGATCGACTTCCGGTGATCGCGACTCAACCAAGCGAGCGGACTATCCCAACGCGCGACGTTGTGGACACGCACGATGCCGCCCGCATTGATGAGCGGCGCCCAGAATTTCCGCCCGGTTCCGAGGGAGCCGAGCCAGTCCTGAATGACGCGCACTTTGACGCCATCACGCGCCCGAGCGGCCAGCGCATCGCGAAACTTCGCACCGGTGCTGTCGGCGCGGATGATGTAGTTCTCGAAAAAGATCGTCTCTTTCGCGCCCTCGATTGCCGCAAGCCACGCGGGAAAATTCTCGGTGGCGTCGAGCAGCAGGCGCACGGAATTCCCCTCAACAAGCGGCGCGCCAGCGGTACGCGTGAAAGCCCGCTGCGCAACGCCGCGCAGGTCCCGGATATCCGCACCGCGGAAAGAGCGACTTGGAGGAAGGGTGTTCACTGGTCACAGAATGCCTCCGCATTTTCCGAAAGGGAAGCGGCAAGCACGATGCCTCAATGCACAACCCGAATGCGCATGAATCTGCGGCTGTCCGCGGGGTCCGCCGCGGAATCCTTGATAATCACAGTCCGAACCGCTGTCCCAGCGGTCTCGCCGCTCACGTAGCCCAGCCCGGAGAATGGCGCACCATTCACGCTGCTTGCAACCACCGTCCACGGCCCCGCAGCACCCGGTGCGGCGAGGACTTCGATGCTGATGTCATTCCGCGATGGGTCGCGCTGGAGCGTCATCGTCATGCGGCGGCCCTCAGGAAATGCACCGATGCCCGGAGGCGGAGGATTTCCGGAAACCGCCGGATGCTGGAGAAGCGCGTATTCGAGAATCGTCGCCATTCCGTCCCCATCAGGATCACCGAGATCCGGAGCCGCAGGGTCGCCGAGCATCGTCTGCTTCCATTGTTCCGATGCCGTCGGCGCGGTGTAGGAAGAAATCGGTCCCGCTGAGGAACCGGATGCAGTTGAAGCCCGGGCTCGAAAGTAAACGGTCAGACCGGCCGCGGGCTGCAGAATCGACGCGGTGAAAGGAAGCGTCGGTTCACTCCCCGGCACAAAAGCCGTCGCTTGCGTGTTCTGCCCCAACGAAGCAGTCGGCCCGAATTCAAACCACGCGCTTCCGGCCTCACCTCCGGCCTGCACCACGCCGTTCAGCAGGAGACTCGCACCCGACACCACAGGCGCTGCTCCGTTTCCCGCATGCGGGCCCGCGCCGGGAATCCGGAATGCGGTCCCGCCTCCGCCGCTTCCGCCATCGGGTGTGATGCCGTAGAGCACGCCGCCGGGACCAAACCCCAGTTTCCCCTCGGCATCGCGGCCGCGCGCGTTTCCCGTGAAACCGGAAAAGTGAAACAGCGTTTGAAGCGCACTGCCCTGCGCGATGCGGAAAACCGTTCCGCAATCCGACCAACCACCGGAGCCTGTCGTCCCGTAAAGCGTTCCATCCAACGCAACGAGCAATCGCGATGGCTTCGCTCCCGGCGCAGCACCGCCGCTTCCCGTGAATTCCGCAAACACCGTGAATGCACCTCCCGGCGTAATCCGAAAAACCGTTCCCTTTCCAGCCGCGCCACCTTCCATCGTGGTGCCATAAAAGTTGCCATCTATTCCAGCGACCAGACCGCCCTCCGGCTTGCGCGGACCCGTCGCCGAAAAGGAAAAGAGCGTTCCCAGCGTTCCGGAGCCACTGACTTTGAACACGGTCCCCGCGGAAGCGACACCACCGCCCGTAGTCACGCCGTACATGAGCCCGTCCACGCCCCTCGCAAGCGGTCCCGCAGGAGCAGCGCCGTTTGCGCCGGAAAATGTCGCGACAAGCTGGGGCGATCCAAATTCCGACACGCGGAAAATCGCACCTTTCCCCGCCGCGCCACCACCGTTTGAGGCTCCGTAGAAAAAGCCGTCGCCACCATCGCTCAATTCCTCCGCGTCCTCACCCAGCGAGGCTCCGAGAACGGAAACCAGCGTCGGCGGTTGATCCTGAGGCACCGCAAAGTAGACGCGATTGTCTGACACACCAAACATCGCTCCATTTACCGGCAGAAGACTACCGTTCGGCGGACCCACCCATTCCGGAAACGCGCTTTCAAGTGCCGCAATTCCAGTCTGCGGAACGCGGACGATTGTGCCGCTTCCCCACTGTCCTCCGTATTTGAGCGGGAACAGAACGGCGCCGGAAATCGCCCGCGGCGCTCCGATCGGCTTCCATCCATGCGTCGTCGTAAAGTTCGCCAGCGACGAGAGAACACCGGCCGTCGTGATTTGGAAAACGGTCCCCGTCTCCGAAATCCCGCCGGCTTCCGTAGTTCCGAAGAGCTCGCCATTCAGCCCGACGGTAAGCGCGGCACGCGGACCCGAACCGGGCGAAGTGCCCTCACTCCCGCCGAACGAAGCGAGAGTGCTCATCGACGGAGTTGCGCCGCTGCCAAACTTGAAAACGGTACCGGCGTCATACGTGCCTCCGACCGACGTCGTGCCGAACAGGCTGCCGTCGGGAGTCGCTATGATCTGCCCTGCCGGATACGCGCCGTCCGCACCGGAAAAATGCCGCAGCACACTGTGATTTCCGCCCGACAGGCCGATGCGAAATACGACACCGACATCGTCCGCGCCGCCCATTTCCGTCGCGCCGAAAAGCAACGACGACGCGATTGCCAGTCCGGTCGGATTGCAACCGGGACGTGAGCCCTCGGTGCCGGTGAAATCGAGAATCACGTTCCACGAACCGCCGGACGTATCGATTTTGAAAACCGTCCCGCAATCGGAAGCGCCGCCCCATTGCGTGGTGCCGTAAAGCGTGGAACCCGAGAACACCAGCCGGCCGGATGGCGACATGCCGCGATACACACCCGCAGTTCCGGAAAAGTGCGCGAGCGTCGTCAGCGTCCCGGTGGAACTCAGCTTGAAAACCGTACCGAGCGAGTTCGTTCCACCGGCCTGCGTGGTGCCATAAAATGAACCGTCCGGATGCAGCACCAAATCGTTCGGAACAGCACCGGCAAACGCGCCGGAGTCACCGGTGAATTCCGCCACCGTGCTGAAAACGCCCGCAGTGCTCACTTTGTAGATCGTGCCAAAGTCACCTGCACCGCCATTGAACGTCGTGCCGTAGAGGAATCCATCAACACCCGCAGTCAGACCGGAGCCCGGATTCCCGCCCTTCGCTGGGCCTGAACTGCCGGAAAACGAAACGAGCGTCGTGATTACGCCAGCCGGGCTCATGCGGTACACTGTGCCGAGATTGTATGTGCCGCCAACCGGCGTGGTCCCGTAATAGTAGCCATCCGTGTGAGCGAGCAACCGGCTCGCGGGATTCAATCCCGGACGCGCAAACTCCGCGACAACCTCGAACGCCGGCGCTGCGTGGAGCAGCGACGCGGCGAAAAGCGCGAGCACAGTGAGGTAACAGCGGAGCATCGGAAGACGCCCAATGTTAAATCCCAGTGAAGCAAGTGCCAATGACGGGATGTAACAAGTTGGACGGCATATTATCGTCGTTCAGAGGAACGTCACCACAAACGGGAGCCGTGTTACGGCAAGACCTTTTATGAATCCCGGATTCAACGCCCCAGAAACCGGAGCGCCTCTGGCATTCCGGGATCGATACGGAGCGCATCTTCGGCAGCCGCCCGGGCCTCGTTCAGCCGCCCCTGCGCAGCATGGATCGTAGCAAGCGCATAAGGAATGCGCGGATCGCGAGGGTCTGCTTTCGCAGCACTCAAAAGCGCTCCCACCGCGCCTTTCGGATTGCCGAGTTGATTGCGGGCGAGGCCGAGATTGTACCACGCACGGGCGTGATTCGGATCCAGTTTTACCGCCTGCTCGAACTCAGGAATCGCCGCCGGCAATCCGCCCGTTTCATTCAGCGCAAGGGCCAGTTTGTAGCGAAACTCCGGGTTGCCCGGCTCCAGCTTCACAGCCTCCCGAATTTGCGCGAGCGATTCATTGAAACGCCCCGCCTCCGCGAGAAGAACGGCGTATTCGTGCCGGATGCCGGCGCTGCGTGCATCCCACGAAACCGCTTTCTCGTGGTGACGGATTGCGTCCTCCAGACGTCCCTGCGCGAGCGCCAGTGCGCCCAACGCCAGTTGCCCGAGCGGCTGGTCTGCGCCGAGTTGCAAAGTGTGTGCGAGTTCATCCGCCGCACGCGCGCCGGCGGTTAAAGAAGAACGCAACGCCCATGCCGCTGCGACGCGCACACTACGATCCGGATCTTCGAGCTTGCGGACGAGGACCTGCTGCGCCGCAGCGTCGCCAGCGGCGAGCCTTCCCTCAAGCGCCTGCACGGCCGCCGTGCGCACCAGCGGGTCCGCATGCTGTGCGTATTCGAGAAACACGCGGCCAGTGTCTGCTTCCGGAACGGAAACGGCGATAAGTTTCAACAGCGCCGCCTTCCAGTAGGGCGAAGGTTCGGAACGCGCCATCGCGACAATCGGCGCCGCAGGCTGCGGTCCTTTGCGCACGGCGGCTACAAGGCGCGCGCGCTCGCGCGTCGGGCGTTCCAGTTTCGGCCCCCACCACGTCGTCGCAGCGGCAATCGCCCAGTCCACATCCTTGTCCTTGTGGCAGAGATTGCAGGCGTTTGGCGTTCCATTTTCCTTCGTCAGCAACGGATCAGGAATACTGAAACTGTGGTCGTGCCGCGGGTGCCGCTGCATGTAAACGGTCACCGGCATGTGGCAGCTCTGGCAGATCACCGAAGGGTCCTTGTGAAAGCTGTGGAGTTCCGGCGAGACCACTGGGGCCCGCACGGTGCCGCCCGGCGCAGTAGCACCACCGCCGTGGCAGCGCTGGCAGAGATCATTGCCCACAAGCATCGGCTTTGCGCGATGCGGATCGTGACAGTCGATGCAACGCACACCGGCATGGTGCATCTTGCTGCTCAAGAAGCTCCCGTATTCGTAAAGCTCGTCGCGCACGGTCCCGTCGGGGAAATACAGGTCGCTTTCATCCACCGTCGTGAGCTGGAAGTGCGCGGAGAAGCGATCGCCGGGAACAAAATCGCCTGTCAACTCCCGCCGGCGGGCGTGGCACGAGCCGCACGTATCGAAAACCTGATCGCGATCGAGCTTCTTCACCGTGGGGTCCGGGGACTTCACGCCGGGATTTGCCCGCTGCCAATCGACGTGCGCCTTCATCGGTCCGTGGCATGCTTCGCACCCGACGCTCATCTCGGCCATCGAAGTCCGAAAGACGTCGGCAGACGCATCATAATTTTTCCGCAAACGTGTGTTGTGGCAACTGGCGCACATCGTGTTCCAATTCATCCCGCGCCCCGTCCAGTAGCCCCATTCGCCCGACTGACGATCCTCATTTCCATAAACATTTAACCACTCGCCCTTGTGCGGATCAAAAGCGACTTCGAGCGTCTGGAATCGACCGCCGGGGCGCTCAACCACAAATTGCCGGAGCGGATCATTTCCAACGACCCTCGCCACGGAATACGGCTCCTTTTTCCCGTCAAAGCCGACGGTCTCGACTACGTAACGCCCATCCTTCACCGACGCGGTCGAAGTCTGCGTGCCATGTTTGAATTCGCGGCCCGGCTCAAACGCAGCGCGATCCATCTCCGGTGAAATAGCGCGCTCGGCCAGACCGTGATTCGACTTTTCCCACGGCGCAAATTGCGCCTCGTGACATTCACGGCAACTTTTTGAGCCGGCGTACTTCGGAAATACCGACGCCTCGGGCTCCAGAATCGACACGGCCGGCGGCTTGGGCGGCGCAGGTTTCGAATCCGTCTGGGCGGCCTTCGGAGCCTCGGCAGGGCGGCATCCGGAAATGATCAGCCCAAAACACACGGCGATGACGAACCGTATCGTCGGCAGAAATCTTCGCGGCTCCCGGTTGAATGTGGTCATTGAATACGAGTGACGTTGCAGCGTTTCACGCGGGACTGGCAACGGATTAATCTCAGACTCCGGCGGCCAAACCACCGGGCAAAAGAAAACCCCGGCGACTGTTGTGCAGTCACCGGGGTTTCTGATTTATAGAAATGAGCGCGGAAGCTTACTTCGCAGCGGCAGGCTTGCCCGCATCCCGGATTGCCTTCTCGAAATCCCGATCCGACGGGTGGCCGTGGAAAATGAGTTTGCCGGTCGTATCAAAAACGAACGCGTGAGGAATGCCGCTGAAGTTCACCGGACCATTCACGCCGCCCTTGGTGATGGTGTAGCTGAGGCGGTTCTTCTTCACGACTTCCTTGATTTCGGCGTCCGACGAATTCTGGCTTTCGGCGCCAATGAAGATAGTGTCGGCCTTGTTGCGCTTGGCGAGTTTCTCGATGTTCGGAAGGCTCGCGATGCACGGACCGCAATGAACGCCCCAAGCTTCGATTACGACGGCTTTGCCGCCGGTGTTTGCGAGATTGACGGGATCGCCGCTGACGACCTCACCGATTTTGAAATCCGACAGCTTTGCGTTGGGAACGGAATCTTTTTTATCGGCTCCAAACGCGACTGCGGAAAGCGCCATGACTGAGAGAATGATATTTTTCATAGGCCGCCATCCCACGCCCTAAACCGACTGCACGCAAGCACAGAAAACGCGTTTACCCCAGCGCTCGAAGCAGATAGCCGCACAACTCGCGGCGACCGGAAATCTCCTCCACAGGGCAGCCTCTGCGCACGATTCCGAATCCGTCCCCCCATGCGGCGCCGTTGACCACGCACGCATCCGTGCTGCAATCGCCGAGCTGACGCAATGCTTTCTCCACGACACTGGCACGATCGCCATCGAGTTCGTATTTCCACCCTGCGATGAAGGCTCCGGGAAAAATCGCCCGCACTTGCGGCAGCACTTTCACTGCCGGCTTGAGCGTGAGCGTGATCTGCCCGGCCCGCGTGGGAATCTTCGCCGCAGTCGCACTGGCTCCGTCGGCCCCCATCACTTGCGCAACGCGAAAATCGCAAAGTGCCGCAGCATGAAAAACCGCTCCGGCGCTTTCATCGCGCAGTTTCGAAAGAAGGTCGTCATTCGTCGAGAAACTGCGCACGACCGCGCCGCCAGCCCCAAGCGGAGACGAAGCCATTTCGCCCTTGAAGACCAACACCTCGTGCCCGCCGGCGGAAAGCGTTTGCGCGAGCATGAGACCAAGTTCGCCCGTGGAAGCATTCGTGATCCGGCGCATTCCGTCGATGGGCTCGTAAGCCGGGCCGCAGGTGATGATGACCTTCATGAAGGGCATTTCGTAATACGTCTGTTCTGGAAATCGAACGGTTTTTTCCCGACAAGCAGGCATGACACGACCAGAAGCCAGCCAGCAAATCCGGGAACTCTGTAATTCCACGGGCGTCGCAGTGATGAAAATGCATCCGCTGCTCAACGCCCTCGGCGACGATGCAACCAAGGCCGAGATTGTAAAAGCGCTCTATGAGGTGACGAAGCACATCGAGGTCGTCAAAAAGCAGCTCATGCGGTTGGAAAAGCGCGATGACAACGCGCTCATCTAAAGCCGCTCGCTTTTCGACCCAACGCACGACATGCATCACGCCTTCATGAAAATGCCCGCTCTGCTTCGCTGCCTCGCGACGATAATCGCGTCCACATTTCTCGTTGGCTGCGAAAAGAAAGCCACTGCGCCGGTTTCGGATTCACCCGCGCGCCCGGAATCGGTTAAATCCGAACCACCGGCACTCGTGCAAAAAGCCGCGGAACCCCGGCCGCAAACGGCTCCGGCGACGGCGGCGGGCAAAAAGATCCGCATCGTGACGTGGAACCTCCAGTGGTTTCCCGGCCACAAACCCGAGACAACTGCGGAGATTGCGGCGAAGCACATGGCCGATGCACAAAAGGCGGTCGCGGAATTGAAGCCGGACATCTTGATGCTCCAGGAAGTGCGCAACTGGAAGAGTGCCGCGGATCTTTGCTCGGTCATTCCGGGACTGCGCCCGCACGTGGTCTCGGCATTTGATGAGTCAATCCCAGATGCGCGCCCGCAGAATCAGGTCGTGGCGGCGAATCTCGAATCGGATTCCGCGTGGTCGGCGAAGTGGGTCGGAGGGAACTACGGCCCGCCACGCGGCTACGCGTTTGCGGCCCTCGATGCCGGCGGCGGGCGTTTTATTCTGTGCTGGTCGCTCCATTTGAAAAGCAACCGAGGCGAGCTCGACGAAAACATCTCCATGCGCGCCGAGTCGACTCGGCAACTCATCGCACACATGCAGGAAATGCTCGCGATTTACGGCAAACGCGGCCCCTGCGCCATCGTCGTTGCCGGGGATATGAACACGTCGTCCGACGACCCCAAGTTCGCCGGCGACCCGACGCTTCAGGGCTTCAAAGATGCCGGTCTTTGGTGGACACACTCGGGCGTCCCTTTTGCCAGCCGCACGACGATTCCCGGCGAGGGAAATTACCCTGATAATTGCTTCGACCACATTTTCACCGCCGGGCTGGGTCAACCGGTAGCGACGGTGAAAGCGTTTCCGGGAATCAGTGACCACAATCCCGTGATTGTCGACATCGACCTATCGAAGGCGGATTTCCGGCCCGCGATTGACGTCGCCGCCGGGCTGAAGCCGCTGGCGAAGATCGCTGCCCCGAGCGTCCCGGTGGACCTCCCCGGCATCATCAAAGCATCCGACGACGCAGCAATCCGGGCGGCCATCGGCAAAAATGTTACCATTCAGGGCCGCGTCTCGAACGTCGGCGCGACGGCCACCGGCTCGATGAATTTTATCAACTTCGAGGGCAGCGCGCGCGGAAACTTCGTATGCATTGTGAAGAAGGATCACCTGACGTCCGTAGCGGAGCCGCACGGAGGGACGCTTCAAACTCTCGTGGGCAAGAACATCGAAGTCCGGGGTGAGCTCATTCTTTACAAAACGACGCCGGAAATCGAGCTGCGCAGCCCGGCCGGACTTCGCGTGCTGCCTTAAATCGGACTCATCAAAAGACAAATACGGGACCTTGGCCCAGAACTCGCTATCGCAATGGCCGCATGACCGACCCGATTGAGATCAGCAAGGACACCGACTTTAGTGAAGAGTTGAGAGCTTTGGTAATCGAAGCAACACAAGCAGGAACTCCCGCGCCCGCGGCCAGGGCTGCGATCGCCTCGGAGCCCGGCATCCGCGAGGAGGAGCTCCGCACGCTTTTGAAACCGATTTTGGAGGGCATCGAATCGCGCAATACCGTCAGCCGCTCGATGTTCGAAGCGCTCCATGCGGAATTGAAAACCTACAAGGACGCATTCATCCTCGAAGCGGTGCTGCGTCCCGTCATTCGCGACATGATTTCCGTTTTCGATGATCTCGGCGACACCCACCGACAGCTTGCCTCCACCATGGCTGCTCTGCCCGAAAGCGAGATCAAAGGCAGCATCATTGCGCTCGTCGAGAGCCTCCGGAACACAGTCAACAACGTCGACCATAACATTCACTTCATCCTCGAAGTGCTCGAACGTCTCAACGTGACACAAATCCCCTCGCAACCCGGGAAACTCGACAAGCGCACTCAGAAAGCGGTCGCCGTGGAGTCCACGCCTGCGGAGACGGAGGATTTCGATATCGTTCGCACGGTCCGACGCGGGTTCCAGTGGCGCGACCGCATTATCCGGCCCGAGGAAGTCGTCGTCAAAAAATGGAAGCGGTCCGGTCACCCCGAGCCATCCTCCGCAACGACTCCGGAGGTAAATACCTCGTCAGAGAGCGCACTATGAACAACATTATCCCATTTTCCAAAGAAGCCATGCTCGAAACACCTACAAACCGGAAAGCAGTCGGAATCGACCTTGGAACGACCTTCTGCGCGGTCGCGCACATCGACGCCTACGGCAAACCACAAATCATCCCGAATGCGGAAAGTGAACGCATCACGCCCTCGGTAATTTTGTTCGACGGCAACAATGCGGTCGTCGGCACCGTCGCCAAGCAAAACGCCGTCGCAGAGCCGGACAAAATCGTCGATTTCGTGAAGCGCGAGATGGGCAAGTCCAAGACTCAGTTCTCCCGCGCATTTGGCGGCAAAGTTTACTCCGCCGAGGAGTTGTCAGCCATCATCCTGCGAAAGCTCAAGGGCGAAGCCGAAAAATACCTAGGCGAGTCGGTGACCGATGCCGTCATTACGGTCCCGGCGTATTTCAATGACGCCGAACGGACCGCCACCATCCACGCGGGCCAGCTCGCAGGGCTCAATGTGCTCAAAATCATCAACGAACCCACGGCGGCGGCGCTCGCATACGGCCTCGACAAACTGGATCAGGATCAGACTGTATTCGTATTCGACCTTGGCGGCGGTACATTCGATGTGACGATTATGAGAATCGAGAGCCACCACATCCGGATGGTCGCCAGCAACGGCGACCACAGGCTCGGGGGAAAGGACTGGGACGATGTGATTGTGAACTGGGTCGCCGACGAATTTGATAAACTGCACGGAGAAAATCCCCTTCTCGACCTCCAGAGCTACCAGGATCTCTACAACCGCGCACTCACGGCGAAAATCCAGCTTTCCACCCGCCAGCGCACCACCCTCGTTCACAGCTACAACGGCAAGAGCGTGAAACTCGAATTGACGCGCGGAGAATTTGAGGAACGCACGCGCCACCTCATCGAGAAATGCAAAGCCATCTGTGAAATCGTCATGCAAGAGGCTGGACTCGACTGGAGCGGAATCGATCGCGTCCTGCTCACAGGCGGGATGACCCGGATGCCTTCAGTCAGAGCGATGATTACGGATGCGTCGAACCGGCCGGTCGCCGAGGACGTCAGCCCCGACGAGGCCGTAGCGCTTGGGGCATCGATTCAGGCCATGCTCTCGGTACTCCAGCAGGAGAACGACACTGGCACCAGAAGTGTCGCGCAGGAAGTCCGCGAGCAGTTTTCCGCAGCGGACGGTTCACTCATCCGGGTCACAAACATCACCACCCACACGCTCGGCGTAGTGCTTTGGGATGACACACGGATGGAAGAATACGTTTTCCCGATGATTCAAAAAATGACGCCCGTGCCCGGAGAGACGAAGAATAGCTTCGGCACGGCGAAAGCAAACATGAAGAACGTGATCGTTCGCGTCGTCGAAGGCGAAAGCACCGTCCCCACCGAATGCACACCGCTAGGTATCTGCGACATCGAGCTACCGCCGTTCCTGCCGAAAGGTTCTCCCGTTGAGTTAACTTATCACTACGACGAAAATCAGGTTCTCGAAGTAGTCGTGGAGGCCTACGGGCGCACCAGCCGCGTCTCCATCGCACGAAATACGGGTCTTTCCGAGAACGAACTCGAGGTTGCAACTGCGGACCTTGCCCAGCTACGAATCTCGTAGCACCGGAAAGAATCCTGATCAGTGGCACTGCCAAATCCGATACCCGACAATCCGCTTCGATGGGATGGTTGGCGAAACTACAATTCGCCCAACCTCTACCATCGGCTCTGCCTTGAATTCGACAACAACGTCAGCAATGACATCATCGAGGAGAACACTCGGATTCTGCTCGTCTGGTGGCAGAAGAAACTGCCTCTCAAGAACCAGCCGAGCAACCCGATGGCGCAGATGCTCCGTCAGGGCCTCGACGAAGCCCCCCACTATCTCGCGGAGGCGCGGACCCGGCTACTGGACCCCGAGGAGCGCGCACGTCACGATGCCGAACTCCACGAGCAACTCGTCCAGAATGCTCTCACAGAGTTCAGAAAACTTCTGGCATTCACACTCGCATCAAAGACACTTTCCGAAGACAGCGAAGCTCGGCTGCTGACCGCCGGCGCGCAGATGGGACTTCGATCCGAGGAAATGCTCCCCGTCATCGAATCCGAACTGGAACGGAGCGGCAGCCGGCGAATCTCCGCAGAGCCGCTACCACCACCACCACCACCCGTCCCGGTTGCGCAGACACCGCTACCGGCACCTTCTGCCGCTGCGCCCATAGGCACGCAGGATCCAGCTTCGGAGTTCCGTCGCATTCTTAAAATGTCCCGACTCTGCCTCGACGGGGAGGAAATGACCGATGACCAGCGCGACGCGATGTGCAACATGGGCGAAAGTCTGGGACTCACCGGAGGTCAGGCTGAAGACCTCATCGACGAATACCTCGACGAAATGGCATCGGCCCCGATGCCGGCAAACCCGGTCGTGCCACCAAGGGCCTCGGCATTGCGGCCGGTTGCGCCGGCGACGCCCAAACCCGCCTCCGCACCCGCGGCACCGCAGACTCCGAAGCCACCCGGGACAACACCCCAGCCCGCCGTACACGTGGTCAATCTCTCACCGATCGCCCGGGCCGACGAACGAAAGAGGTATCCAAATTATTCAAACTCCGTCGGAGTCGAACTATTTTTGATTCCGAGCGGGCGTTTCGAAATGGGCAGCACCGCACACGACAGCCAGTCATCCGAGCAGCCCGTGACTTCCGTGATTCTGACCGGCTTCTACATGTCACGATTCCCGATTACGAATGCGGTTTACGAGAAATTTGATCCCACGCACCGCACAAAACGTGCGCCTTGGGCGGACGACAACCATCCGGTTATCTACGTTAGCGCCGCTGAGGCAGAGGCCTTCTGCAAGTGGCTCAGCAACCGGGAGGGCAAGAAGTATCGCCTGCCGACCGAGTCGGAATGGGAGTACGCCGCCCGCGGTCCAACCCCTCGCAATTTTCCATGGGGCGACGAGTTTGGAGGCGGGCAATCCGCCAATTTCGCCGATTCGCGGACCAGTTTTCCATGGCGCGATGGGACGATCGACGACGGGTTCGCAGAAACCTCGCCGGTGGGCAGCTTCCCGCGCGGCGCAAGCGCATTCGGAATCGAAGACATGGCGGGCAACGTGTTCGAATGGTGCGTCGATTCCTTCGAGCCCTACAAAGGCAAGGAAGTCATCAACCCGCGCAACATCCGTGAGTCCCAGAAGCGCGTGTACCGTGGCGGATCGTGGAAATCCCGCGCGTCGAGCCTCCGATGCAGCGCCCGCAATTTCAACATGTCGGGCTACCAGTCAAACGACGTCGGTTTCCGCATCGTCTGCGAACTCGAGTAAACGCCCCCGCGTTACTTCACAAGGTCGTCGAGTTCGAACATCGTAGCCTGCCGCTTTCCACCGGGCCCGACAATTTCCATTGTTTTCAGATACCACGCACCATCGCGCTTCATCCCGGAACGAACGGTGAACTCACGAATTACCTTATTCGCCGCATCGAGACCCTGCATCTTCATCATCGCGTTGTCGGCCTTTGAAAACCACGCCTTCACTTTCGCGTACTGGCTGGAAGTCCCGGCCGGCGGCATAATGTCCACCTCCCAACTGCTCTGTCCCACGATTGCGTCGGAATCGACTACCTTCGCATCCGGCCAGTAGAGAAAACGCATCGCGAGGTCCTCGTATGTGATGCTCGTGTCGCGCACCGGGTCATCGAACTTCGCCGTGGTCACGCGCTCAGTCTTCCCGCCTTTGGTCTCCTCCAGCCGCGTGTCCTTCTCGCCCATTCGCAACGTGATCGTGTCCTTCGTGTCCTGAAATTCATAACGCACAACGCCTTTCGATATCGTGAGAATGAACGGTGTCCTCTTCGACCCCGCTCCCACCCGGAGGTGTCCGGTGAATTTCCAATCCACATTCGCCTGCGCCGCCCGGGCGGCCTTCAGAAGTTCGCGCGCATCCGGCGCATCGGCGGCGGCGGCTCCCGCGGAGGCAAAAGCCAGAAGCAGGATTGCAGCGAGTCGGCTCTTTACACAAAAGGAAGTGCTCATAGGCTCGCGCAGACTCGCCCAAGTCCGAATGGATCAAAAGCTCCTTTTTCTCATCAACCGCGAATGGACCAGCCCGGCTCTGGACAAGCTGATGGCGCTCGCCTCATCGGCTGCGTTCTGGGGCGTTCCGCTCGGCATTCTCGTTGTCTGGCTCGTGTGGAAAGGCGGTTTTCGCGGCCGCACTTTCGCATTGCTCGCATTGCTGTCCTTCGGGTTCACGGACGGCGTCGCAGGCCGTTTCATCAAAAAGTCCGTCGCCCGTTTTCGTCCGCACCAGACAGAGGTCGGGGTCCGCCAGCTCGATTTGCAAAGCCCTGCATGGAAAGGAGTGTTCATGCCGGTGAAGGAAAAGCTCTCCACCGGCTCCAATTCAGCGGCGAAAGGCACGGGCCGGTCGTTTCCCTCGAACCACTCGGCGAATACGGCCGCGGTGGCCGTCATCGCCACCCTTCTTTTCCGCTTCGGCTGGCTCGCGTTCCTTCCCGCGCTCATTGTCAGTTACTCGCGCATTTATACGGGCGCGCATTGGCCGACTGATGTGCTCGCCGGCATCTGCACCGGCTCCGCTGCGGCGCTCATCGTCGCCTTTGCAGCAGAAGCGCTTTGGCGGAATTACGGAGAAAGGATTGCACCGCGCGCCTCGGCCAGCCATCCGTCTTTACTATCCGTAGAAATGAATACTGCCGCCACATGAGCCGCCTCATCATCGCACTTCTTGTCCTCACCGGATTGCGGCTCGCCTACATCGGGCAGATGGAGCTCTCGCCCGATGAGGCCTACTATCACGAATGGAGTCAGCGCCTCGACTGGTGCTACTTCAGCAAGGGTCCGGGAATCGCCGCGACGATGAAGGTCGGCACCGCACTCTTCGGCCACGGCGAATTCGGCATCCGCTTCTTCGCGCCCATCCTTGCGCTCGGCACGAGCCTCCTCGTCTTCTGGCTCGCACGGCGGATCTTTGACGTCCGCGTCGCGACGTGGACTGTCGTCCTCATCAACGCAACTCCGCTGTTCAATGCAGGCGGTCTGCTGATGACCATCGACCCGCTTTCGATCTTTTTCTGGACCGCCGCACTCTGCACGACATGGCTCGCGCTGGAAAAAAGTCCGTCTTTCAATGTGTGGTGGCCCGCCACCGGCGCGATCATCGGCCTCGGATTCCTGTGCAAGTTCACGAACGCGATGCAGCTCCTGAACATTTTTCTCCTGCTCATCCTCACGCCGAAATACCGCAGGGAACTTGCCCGTCCCGGCTTCTGGTCGATGCTCTTGTGTTTTCTCCCCTTCCTAGTTCCGGTTGCGCTCTGGAATCACTCGCGTGGCTGGCCGACGACCGCCCACCTCGCCGCCCGCGGCGGTCTCGACGCCCCGTGGTATGACTTCGACTGGAGTTCATTCGGTCAGTTCGTGGGGTCGCATTTCGGCGTCTACTCGCCGCTGATTTTCGCAGCGATGCTCTGGACATTTCTCGTCCTATGCCGCGATTCCGCAGCGCGCTGGATCGGCGCAATCGCTTGGGCCGTTCCCGCGATCCCATCAAGCTTCCGAAACCGCACCATCCTTTGGATCGTCGCGATTCTTACACTCGTGAGCCTCTACTTCTTTGGAAATGCGCTCGAAGACGACCGTTACCACAAGCTAGCATTCTGGCTCGCCGCAATCGCAGCCGCGTTCGGCGTCGGGATGCTGAAGGATGAGCCGAATATGCATTGGAAGCCGCGCTTCCTCCTCGCTTTCTCCGCGCCTCTGGTTGCGCTCTACGTCTGGATCGCCCTGCACCACGATGCAGAGGTAAACTGGACGGCTCCAGCCGGACTATCGCTCGCAATTCTTACGGTAGCCCATTTCTCCGCCCTGCTCGCCGAACGGGGACGCACGCGGACCTTTGCCTGCATCGCAATCGGCCTCGGTGCACTCGTCTCGATCATCGGCATCAACACAAACATCCTCCGTGCGGCGGGCGTAGCTCTTCCCTTCGAGCGCGATCCAAGCGCACGCCTCCGCGGCTGGTCAGGCACGGCGCAGGCGGTCCACGACTTTCGCAAAAAGATGGAAGCGCAACTCGGGCGCAAGGTGTTCTTGATCGCCGACGATTACGGCACAGCCGCCGCCCTTTGTTACTACCTTCCGGACAAGCCCATTGAGGCTCCCGGTCATCCGCCGGTCTACGTTCCGGAGAGTCCATCCGCGGAGAACCAGTTTCATTTCTGGGGCCGGTACGACGATTACGAGGAACGCAATGCAAGCGTCCCGATCAACGAAGACGAGGACTCCCGCGAATACGGCACAAACCGCTTCGCCGGCCGCACGGCGCTATACATCACCGACCGCCCCGAAGGTGAACCCGCAAGCGTGCTCATCCGCTCGTTCTTTACGAAACCGGAATCCGGCTGGAAAAAATCTGCGAGCTCGCCGTGGTCGCAATACACAGAGTTCGAAATCAAGCAACGCGGCCTTCCGCTGAGAAAGCTCCGCATCTTTGTGCTTCCTCATTACCAGCCCGGCAAGGTGCTTGATTAGCGCAGTCCGCACGCCGCGGTGATTGCAAGTCCGTCGCCGTTTATGGCAGGCTGGCGGGCTCATGGAAACCATCCAAGCCATTCTCGAATCGAAGCTCCGTCCCGCCGTCGGCGACAGCGGCGGACTGCCCGTCACTGTGCAGGCCGCACAGGACACGCGCTTCGGCGATTACCAGACAAACATCGCCATGCAACTGGCGAAGGCCCGGAAGGCAAATCCACGCGCCATCGCGCAGGAAATAATCGCTCGGCTCGATGTGGCGGAAATCTCCGAGACGCCGGAGATTGCCGGGGCCGGCTTTATCAATTTCCGCATCAAATCCGAGGCTCTCGCCACGCACTTCGCGTCGCTTGTAAGCGACCCGCGACTCGGCGTGCCGCAAGTCGCGCCGCGGAAACTCGTGATCGACTTTTCATCACCCAACGTCGCGAAGCCGATGCACGTCGGCCACATCCGCTCGACGTTTCTCGGTGACGCGCTTGCGCGAATCGGCCGATTCCTTGGACACTCGGTGGTGACCGACAATCACATTGGCGACTGGGGCACGCAGTTCGGAATGCTCTGCCTCGCGTGGAAGACCATCGTGGACAAAGCCGCATTGGAACGCGACCCGATCGGCGAGCTGGAGCGCATCTACAAACTGCAAAACGAGCGCTGCAAATCCGATTCCGCGGCGATGGACGCGGCGCGAGCGGAGCTTGTGAAACTTCAAAATGGCGACGCCGAGAATCACGCAATCTGGCGCGAGATGATCCGCCTTTCGCAGGTACAGTTCGACACGATTTACCGCCGTCTCGACATCAATTTCGACCACACTCTCGGCGAGTCGTTTTATAATCCGTGGCTGAAGGACACAGTGAATGAACTCGTGCAAAAAGGCATCGCCCGCGAGAGCGACGGCGCGATTTGCGTTTTCAGCGACAGCTCCGTGCCAGAGAAGGAGGATCCATTTTTGATCAAGGACGAGAACGGCTGGAAACCATCGCCGGCGCTTGTGCAGAAGGCCGACGGCGCGTCGAATTACACCACGACGGACCTCGCGACAATCGCCTACCGGGTCCGCGAGTTCGCGCCGGACGAAATCATCTACGTCACCGACGGGCGGCAGCAACTCCACTTCCGGCAGTTCTTCACGATTTGGAAACGGCTGCATCCCGACATCGCCGTGAAGCTCTCGCACGTGTGGTTCGGCAGCATCCTCGGCGAGGACGGAAAGCCGTTCAAAACCCGCAGCGGCGACACCGTCAAACTCGCCGACCTGCTCGACGAAGCGGAGGAGCGCGCATTCAAAGTCGTGCGCGAGAAGAACCCGGAACTACCCGAAACAGAGTGCCGTGAAATCGGGCGCATCATCGGACTCGGTGCTGTGAAATACGCCGACCTGCTGCCGAACCGGCAGGGCGACTACGTCTTTAGCTGGGACAAACTCCTGAGCTTCCAGGGCAACACTGCGCCGTATTTGCAGAATGCATACGTTCGGATTCGCGCGATTTTCAGAAAAGCGGCGGAAGCCGGAATCACCACGCAAGCGGGCACAGTGAATCTCACGGAACCAGCCGAACTCGAGCTCGTGAAGAAGCTCGCGCAGTTCGGCGAGACGCTGCCGGCGATTCTCGAGGACCACCGCCCGAATCTGCTCTGCAACTACCTGTTCGAGCTCGCGAATGCGTACCACTCATTCTACGAAGCCTGCCCTGTTCTCAAAGCTGACGAGCCCGCGCGCAGCAGCCGTCTTGCGCTTTCCGACGCGACCGCGCGCACGCTGAAAACTGGCCTCGGCCTGCTTGGCATCGAGGTTCCGGAGCGGATGTAGACGGTCTCACGCACGTTGATGTCATTCGTCATTTCATTTTTCAGACCCGCCCGCTAAAGCCGTCGCAATGCTCACCAAGCGCGTAATTCCATGCCTCGATGTCCACGACGGAAAAGTCACACGTGGCGTGCAGTTCGGCCGCGCCGAGTCCGGCGGCCTGCGCAATGTAGGCGACCCGGTGGAACTCGCGCAGCGCTACAACGATCAGGGCGCGGACGAGATGGTGTTTTTCGACATCACCGCCAGTGCCCACGGTCGCGCGACGATGGTGGATGTCATCGAGCGCACCGCCGCGTGCTGCTTCATGCCGCTCACCGTCGGCGGCGGAATCCGCGTTGTGGACGACATGAGCGCGATGCTCAAAGCTGGTGCGGACAAAGTGAGCATCAACTCCAGCGCGATAGCGACGCCGGAACTCATTACCTCAGGCGCGGAAAAGTTCGGCAGCCAGTGCATCGTGGTTTCGATTGATTGCAAACGCACCGCTCCCGATGTGTGGAAGGTTTTCGTGAAGGGCGGTCGCGAGGAAACGAAATGGCACGCCGTCGAGTGGGCGCAGGAAGCCGTCCGCCGCGGCGCAGGCGAGATCGTGCTCAACTCGATCGACGCCGACGGGACTAAAGCCGGCTACGATTTAACGATCACCCGTCGCGTCAGCGAGGCCGTGGGCGTTCCTGTCGTGGCCAGCGGCGGCGCGGGAAATCTCCAACACATGGCCGACGTTCTCAGCGAGGGAAGGGCCGACGCAGTGCTGGCCGCGAGCATCTTCCACTTCGGCGAATACACAGTGGCCGACGTGAAGAACTTCCTCGCGGGACAAGGCGTTGCAGTGCGGCTGCGCTGATTACTTGCGCGTCGCGAGGTACTCGACGATGTCGCGAAGCTCCGAGCGGCTCAGCATGTCGCGAATGCTCTCAGGCATCGGCGACGGCGCGCTGATGCGGTTTTTGATGTTCCCGACGGCAACCTTCACCACCTGAGGCTTCCCTCCAGCGTCCACGGTTTCCACACCGAGTTCCTTGGCGGTTTCCTCCAGCAAGCGGCCTGCGACCGTCATGCCATCCTTCAATTCGAGCACCACGATCTGGAATCCCTGCGCGATTTTCGCGTTTGGATAAATGATCGCCTCCAGGATCCCCGCACGGTCGAGCGTCGCACCAATCTTCGTAAGTTCGGGGCCCACGAGGCTGTCACCACCCTCCGCCTTGTGGCATTTGAAACACTGGGCGGTTGCATGCTCGCGGAAGAGCTTCTTCCCGCGCTCGGCGTCCCCACCGGCCAAAGAAAGCCGGTAGTTCGCGAGCTTGTCGTTCGCGGGTAGCGAGGTTTTCCACTGCTGGATCTTTCCTGCGAGGCCGGGCTTCTTTTTTCCAGCCTCGTAAACATCGAGCATCACTTCGGGCACGAGTTTTCCTGCGACGAGGTCATCAAGCAGGCTACCAAGAAGCTTTTCCGCAGCGGGCGTGTTGCTGTCGGCCAGCGCCAGAACCGCTCCCTGCTTCTCGATGGCAGGTGCGTTGGATGAAAGCACATCGGTGATTGCCTTCAGCGCAGCGTTCGCGTCGGCGGCAACCAGCGCCTTAAGCCCCGCGGCACGGAGCTTCGAATCCTTGTCGGTGAGTGCCTCCGTTGCAGCCGTGGCCAGTCGCGGATCACCGATGCTCGCAAGCGCGCGCAGCGCCTCGGCGCGCGCGGTCTTTCCCGCCTTGTCGTTGAGGACAAGTTTCACAAGAGCATCGCCGGCAGCGGCCACCTTCAGCTTCGCAACCGCGGCAGATGCAGCCTCGCCAACACTGCCGGGCGCGCCTTCGAAAAGCGCAGCGGCAACCGGCGCGAGGGCCGCAGAGGCCACCGAACCGGAACGCGCCGGAAGCGGACGCCATTGATAAGTGAGCCGGTCTTTCGGGTCCGGATTCTCCCACGCCGCAAGCGCGACAAGCGCCTCCTTTCGGCCGGACTCCCGCGCTCCGCCATCAGCCGCGTATTCCGCGAGCTTCTTCGCGTTCTCGGGCGTTCCGAGGCGGTAGTGCGCATTCACGATGCGGAGCAGCGTATTCGGGTTCTTGATGCGCCGGTCTCCGAGCAAACCGGCGAGTGCCGGAAGCGCCTCGTCGATCTGCGCATCGTAAATTGCGCGCGCCGCCTCCAGCACCACGCTCTCATCGGCATCGCCTAGAAATGCAGCCACCAGCGGGCTCTTGAGCCTCCGCAGCGCGACCACCGCGCCGCCGCGAACCGCTACATCGCCATCCTTCGCCTTCGCGGCAAGCGTCGCGGCATCCACGCATCCCGCCAGGCCCATCACGGCTCCATGACGCAAAATCGGATCCTTGTCGGCATTCTCCGCGAGCATCGCAATCAATCCATCCGCCGCGACCTTGCTATGGAGCTTGCCGAGCGCGATCGCGGCGTAGAATCGCGCGCGCGGATGCGAGTCTTTAAGAACGACAAGAAGTGGCTCTACGGCCGCCGGCGCACGCTGATCTCCGAGCACACGGGCCGCCTGTGCGCGAACCTCGCCGTCGCCGTCGGACAACAACCCGACGAGCGTCGGAATCACGGCCGGATTCTTCGCAGCAACCTGACCGAGTCCCCAGACTCCGTGAATGCGCGCGAGCGTCCCCTGCCCTTTCGTCGCCGCGTTTGTGAGCGGCGCAACAGCGTTTTTCCCGGCGAGATGAAATTGCGCCGCCTGCCGGATGCGCTGGTCGTCATGACCGAGCAGTTTCTCGACGTCTCCGTCGGGGCGCGCCGTTATTCCTTCGGCGAGCAGCTTCTTCACCTCGGCCTGCTTTGCTGCATCGGCCTCGGGCGACGTCAGCTTGAAAATGCGGCCCTTGTTCACGCCGCTCCAGCCCTCCACCCAGTCGAGCACATAAAGCGCTCCATCGGGCCCAAACTCCACATCGGTCGTGAGCACGCCTTTTACCAAATCGCGCCGTTCCTTGAGCTCGTACCACGCTCCCATCGGCATGAGTGTGACTTCGTGAACGACGCTGCTGCTCGCGCCGCCACGGAAATCGCTGAGGTAAAATTTTCCGGCGTACTTTTTCGAAAGCGCGGTGCCGGGGTTATACGTCAGTCCGCTCGGGCCATTGCTGATGTTCGCAATCGGCGGAATGATGTACCTCGCCTTGAGCGATTCCTTTTCGTCCCAAAGCAACTCGCGATTCCACGGGCCGCGGTCCTCCAGGTATTGGAAGGACATCCGCCAGCCACAGTCACCGCCTTCGACGAGCTGGACGAAGCGCGCACGGTCTCCCGCGTCGGAGTTGTTGTCGCCGGTGAAAAGATTCCCGAATTCATCGAACGCGAGTTCCTGCGGATTGCGCACGCCGGTGGCGAATACTTCGAAATCCGTGCCGTCCGGATTGCAGCGCATCACGCACCCGGAATCAGTCACCTCCCAATCCCGGCCTTCCTTGTTCTTCACGTTGATTCCGCGGTCGCCAATCGTGAAGTAAAGTTTGCCATCCGGGCCGAAGCGCAGGCCGTGCATGTCGTGGCCACGGAACGCAAACTTCACGCCGAAGCCCGAAAGCATGCGGTCTTTCACATCCGCCTTCGCATCGCCGTTCGAATCCTGAAAGCGCCACAAGCTCGGGATATTCGTCCACCAGACCTCGTTTCCTCGCGCGATAATCCCGGCGGCGGTTCCGTCGAGCGCCTCGCGAAAGCCGTCGGCGAACACGGTGCTCTTGTCGGCCTTTCCATCTCCATTTGTGTCGTCGAGCGCGACGATGCGCTCCTCCTGCGTCTCGAACGCCTCTTTAAACTTTTCCGCGTCCGGATAATACTTCCGCATCATGCGAAGCCGGTCGTCAGTCGTTCGCGCCGCGATGTCGTCGTTCAGCCAGCCCATGTGGCCGCGGTTGTCCACGACTCCGCCCACGATCGGCTTGCCGTTAACCGGGCGCCCTTCCTGCCGGTAGCTCTCGCTCACATACCAGCGACCGCGCTCATCCGGCGCAAACGCCACTGGATTTGCGAGCATCGGCTCGAATGCCCAGATATCGAGCTTCAGGCCCGCATCGGTGCTGATGGACTTCAGCGCATTGGCGGCGTCCTTCGCGCCGGCCTCTGCCTTTCCGTCTCCATGTTCGTTCACAGCGAAAATGGCTCCGCTGAGAATGGTCAATGCACCGGCAACAAAGGCGTGTTTTTTCATGAAATAAGGCGCCAATACAAAGCACCAAAACACCGCAGCCTTAGCATCTTGTTGCAGCCGAGCGTGAAAACGTTTGCCTGGCCCGCGCGCAGCCTCGCGAAAGAAACCTCAAAAAGATGTTTGGTGCATCAAAGGAGACGGTGACAGCAGGGTCATATTCGAACAAGTCGTCACGACCACCCGCACCAGCACCTCTCATGAAACACACGGTCCTTTTATCTTTCATCATTGCACCCGTGCTCGCACACGCAAACGCGATCGAGCGCGCCGCGGAACCGCGCGTCGAGAAACGTACCGCGGACAAACGCTGGGGTGACTTCTCCAAGGCCGATGAAGTCAGCTTCCGCAGGCACGTCATCCCGCTGATGTCGCGGAGCGGCTGCTCCGGCCGCGAATGCCACGGCGCGTTTTCCGGTCAGGGCGGTTTTCAGCTTTCGTTGTTTGGATACGACTTCGCGAAGGACCACAGTGAGATCACGGCCGACAAGGAGGATGGCCCCCGCATCGATTCCGCGAACTCGCTGAAGAGCCTCATTTTGACAAAGCCGACGCTCGACGACGGCGAGACCCACAAGGGGAAGAAGCGCTGGGACAAGCACTCCTGGGAATACAACCTCGTGCGCAAATGGATCGAAAGCGGCGCGAAGTCCGACGTCGCCGAGACCGGTGAATTCGACAAGCTCGTCGTCGAGCCGGCCGAACTGGTCTTCAAGGCACCGGGCGCGAAAATCCAGCTCAAGGTCACGGCTTACTGGAAGGACGGAACCGTCGAGGACGTCACGCATCTCACGCGCTTCCGCACCAACGATGAAAGCGTCGCCGACGTGAACGCCGACGGTCTCGTGACCAGCAAAACGAGCGGCGATACGCACATCGTCGCGTTCTACGACAACGGCGTGGAGCCCGTGCCCGCGATGCTCCCGGTGAGCCGCGAGCCATTCCCGAAAGTCGTCGCACGGACGCGCGTGGACGAGCTCGTTCTCGCGAAGCTGCGGAAGGTCGGCATCCACCCGAGCGAGGTTTGCGATGACGACGACTTCCTGCGCCGCGCTTCGCTCGATGTCACCGGCACGCTCCCGCTTCCCGCGGAAATCGAGGCATTCCTCGCCGATCGTTCGCCCGACAAGCGCGCGAAGAAAATCGACGAATTGCTCGCGCGCCCGACTTACGCTGCGTGGTGGACTACAAAGCTCTGCGATTTCACCGGCAACAATCCCCGTCAGGTGCGTAACCTCGCCAATGGCGCGCGCAACATCAGCACCGACGTCTCGCGGCAATGGTACGATTGGATCTACAAGCGCGTCCTTGAAAACGAGCCGTACGACAAACTCGCCGCGGGAATCATCCTCGCCACGACCCGCACCAGCCCCACGCAAAGCTACGAGGAAATGGCGCGCGAGCTCGCCGGCTATTTCCGCAAGGAGAACCGCGTCGATTTCGCCGACCGTCCGAACATGCCGTGGTTCTGGGCGCGCAACAACACGCAGAAAGCCGAGGACAAGGCGCTCGCCTTTGCACACACGTTCCTCGGCGTCCGCATCGAGTGCGCGCAATGCCACAAGCACCCGTTCGACCAGTGGACGAAGGTCGACTTCGAGCAATTCCAGGCCTTCTTCGCGCCGCTCACCTTCGCGGAACGCCGCGAGAAATCCGAAGGCACCGACCAGATGACCGCCACGTCGGTGAAGCGCGAAATCGACGCCATCACCAAAGGCTCGCTCGCCTCCATGATGGAGATGAAAGCCGAGCCAAAGCCCGCCACCACGGAACCCGAACCCCTCGGCCCGCCTGCGCCGAAGAAAGAACTCACACCCGAGGAAAAACGCGCCGAGGCAAAGAAACTCGCAGCCATGCAGCAGGAACTCCAAAAGCGGCAGCAGAGCGAAATCGCCCGCCGCATGGACTCCGGCGAGCCCATCCCGTGGTCCGAGCTTTATGTCGACTTCAAACGCGCCGCACAGCGCCAGCGCGACGACAAGGCCAAGGACTTCGGCGGCACCCGCGTCATCACACCGAAACTCCTCGGCGGCGAACAAGTCATGCTCGACCAGTATCCCGACCCGCGCCTCCCGCTCATGGACTGGCTCCGCGGAAAAGCGAACCCCTACTTCGCCAAAGCCTTCGTCAACCGCGTCTGGGCCGGCTACTTCAGCCGCGGCATCGTCGAACCTGCCGACGATCTAAACCTCGCCAACGCCCCCACCAACGAACCCCTCCTCAACCACCTCACCGAAGGCTTCGTCGCCAAAGGCTACGACATGCGCTGGCTCCACCGCGAAATCCTCAACAGCGACACCTACCAGCGCAGCTGGAAAACAAACCCCACCAACAAACTCGACGAAAAAAACTTCTCCCACGCCACCGTCCGCCGCCTCCCTGCTGAAGTCGTCATGGACGCCATCTCCATGGCCACCGCCGGCAACGAAGACGTCGCCCGCTTCAACACCAACATCGCAGACCGCAGCATCGGCTTCGGCGGCATCATCGCAGCCCCCGGCGGCGGCGGGAAACAAATCGAAGGCTACGCACTCTCCATCTTCGGCAAACCACCGCGCGAGACCAACTGCGACTGCGAGCGCGTCACCGACCCCACCCTCCTCCAAACCATCTACACCCGGAACGACCAAAGCGTCCTCCGCAAAATCGACGACGCCGCCAACTGGATCGGCCAGCTCAAAAAAGCCGCCGGCCTCGCCAACCCCGCCGCCGACCTCGAAGGCATGCGCCAGAAAATCGCCCGCCGCGAACAGGAACTCGCCGCCATGAAAGCCCCCGAAAAACCCGCCGACCCCACACCCGAAACCCTCGCCGCCTGGGAAAAACGCACCAAAACCTTCGAAGCCACCAAAGCCGAAACCACCGCCCGCATCGCCGAAGCAAAAACCCGCCTCGCCGAACTCTCCACCCCCCGCCCCGAATTCAACATCGACACCCACATCCGCGAAGTCTTCCTCCGCACCGTCAGCCGCCCCCCCACCGACACCGAATTCGCCCGCGCCAAAGAAGACATCGCCGCCGCCAAAACCCCCATCGAAGGCCTCCGCGACCTCCTCTGGGCCATGCTCAACACCCGCGAATTCCTAGTCAACCGCTGACCCCGCCCAGTTTCGCACGCCGCAGTCCGACAGAATCATTGGCCCCCATTCAATCTATCTCGCGGTCCGGGTTGAGGTCTCGAGGAGAAATCCATTTGAGATTGAGTTGTTTCGCCTCTTTCTCCCATCGGATCCAAAAGCCCACGGTGTATGGCTTCTTTTGATGCTTGGAATACGACTTCAACGACTTCTTGAATTCATCCCGCGCCCACCTGCTCCCGCGGCCCAACGCGATGTCCGCATCCAAGCGACTCACTACCTCCAGATGAGCACGCGCGTTTTCCGGAGTCTTCCCCGCAAGGATTCCGATATCCTCGTCAGCCACGACAAAATATACCCAATTCCGATCCGAATCGAGATACGGCGACGCGGGACACGGGCGAACCACCTTGATTACGTCATCCGGCAGGATTCCGGGAAACTTCTCCCGCAGCCCAATCATAATGGATTCGGGCACCCTTGTTTGCTCGGGCAATTTTCGAGGCATCAGATTGCGACGGATAAATGCGCTCGAAAATCCCGCCCTCCGCGCTTCGCAATATCGGTTTGCGATGTCCGCAATCTTCCGGGCTTCAAATCCATCCGGCACCTCCACCTTAAGCCTCATTCGCTTACTCGTTCCTGTGATGGTCACAAAGACCCTTGCCACAAGACTCTTCGGCAGCCCCGCGCATTCGAGCAGCCACTCCTGTAAAGCAAAGCCTTCAAACTCCTCGGTGATTTGATCAATACTGTTTGAATCGAGAGGTGCCCTCGGCGTGCTCACGTCCATTTCAACCCAATCTCCGGCGTTCCCAACAGAAAGCACTGAGAAGAATGCCGCGATAACAAGCGTCAACGAGCATTTACGAAAGTAGTTCATCGAGCCTTGGGTTCGTTGCGCTCGCGTTACCATTCGACAGACTGGTTGAAGCTTCGCACCCAACCGTCACCGGTGGCGAATCCAGTATTGGCGGGGAGCGGAAGCAGGAAAAGGCGCATACCCGAAGTGCTCGGGCACATCCCCGCTGCGGACAAGCAGAAAACCACCGTACTACGCGGCGGGCTCATGCCACGCGGACCATTGTCCGCGGACGCCAACGGCGTCGTTCATACCAGCCTTGGGCAACGCCCAAGGAATCCGGCAGGCCAATCCCCAGCGCCGAAGGCGCGTTTCATACGGCGAAGTTCTCAGTCCCATACATAGCGTTCGTCAAACGCGATGCCGTGCTTGTTGAGGAAACGCCGGTACTCTTCCTGAAATGAAATCTTCCGGTGGTGCTCCTCCTGCCCCTCGACATATCGGATAGTGGCGTCGAGCTGGCTTTTGCTGACGGAAAACGCACCATACCCGCGCTGCCATGAAAACCCGGCACATTGCGAAGCGATTTCTTTAATCCAACGGGAGGAGTGCTTTTTGAGCTCTTCGAGCAATTGTGCCTGCGTGATGGTTCGGGAGAGGGATGCAATGATGTGAACATGATCCTCCACACCGCCTACTCGATAAACCTCGCATCCGTTATCGCGCCCGATGGTCGCCAGATAGGCGTGGAGCCGTGGCCGCACTTCGGCATCGATCCATGGTTCGCGGTTCTTTGTACTGAAGATGATGTGGATGATGACCTGGCTGAGTGATTGAGGCATGGATGAGACGCGCCTTTGGCGCTGGCTATGGTTATGTGGTGTGTCAATGGGGCGTTGCCCCATGCTGGTATGAATTGCGCCTTCGGCGCTGAACGCATTCGGCGCGGAACTGACCCTTAGGCGGAACTGAGGGATCGTGTGCGAACGTGGACTGGTCTCATGTCTTGGGCAGAGCTGGCTGCTTCGTTTCTCATTCGATTCAGAGGGCTGCAAGTGCCGTTTTGCATTCCCCAGAGACTCTCATGAATTCATCCAAGTCATCAACTTCTGACTGAAGCGTGATTCGCACGCGGGTCGGGAAAATGCCCCTCCTTTACCGCGTCACACTCCGATTGAGGGCGTTTCTACTCAAATGACGACTTGGGCGCCTCGGAAAACGACTCAGTTTTTCAAAAAATGAGTTCATTTTTTGATTTCATGAGGACAGGAAACCATTTCCTGAGCTCAGGATTTTGATTTCTGACATCAGTTTTTGCATTCCTGTTCTCAGGTTCTGTGAGCCTGATGTCAGATTTACCGAAAATGAACTCATCTTCCGGAAAACTGAGTTCATGTTTGAATTTCCTGACCTCATACTTCCGAATCCTGACATCAGAAAACCCGTTTCTGTGGAGGGAAATGAATTTCCCGAGCTCAGGAATTGGTTTTCTGAGCACAGTTCCCGCGAAATTGAGTCGGGAAATGCGGTCGCATTGGACAGACCGAAGCATCGTCCACCGGTTTTCATACCGGTCCGTCCGAATTCCATCTGGTCCCCATCGCCGGCGGTAGAGAACCTTCTTTCCCGTCCGCTCACGGAAATTGAATTCGTTGTATCCTCAAACGGCGGTCGGGAATTCCGATACGCTCCCCTTTGGTTCCTCACCGGCGTTTTCGGATGAGCGTCGTATTTCAACGGCGGAAGAACCGGAGCGAATCGAAAGGCGGTGCGGGCAAGCCGGAAAACGCTGGGTGCGCCGAGGGTGCCAAGACGCATCGCTTGACCTCGCGCTGTGGCGCGTTACCGTCCGCACCCTTTTCAAAAAAATGAGCATTAAACGCGCGTTGATTTCGGTGTCGGATAAAACTGGGCTGGCGGAGTTCTGCAAGGAACTCGCTGCGA